>PDWI01000589.1_pt1 | contig 59219 bp, 51 predicted proteins | sample 1430891 | NCBI WGS metagenome assembly PDWI01 (sample SAMN01162508, study PRJNA174530) | Oral metagenome, whole genome shotgun sequencing project. | biome: Marine environment; feature: Marine mammal; material: Swab sample of the gingival sulcus; isolation source: swab sample of gingival sulcus... | reverse complement strand
GACCAAAAATACGGTTTATATTATAGAATTTAAGATGAACAGCGTAAACTCCGCTTTAAATCAGATAAAAAATAAAAAATACTTCGAACCGTATTTGAATACCGGTAAAAATATAGTCTGCGCGGGAGTTGCTTTTGATAAAGAAAAGAGAAATATAAGCGAATATAAAGCCCTGAATTTGGATGAGTTATTGTTAATTAATTAAGTATATTATTTTAAGAACATTGATCAGAGATTTAAATGAACTGTTTTATCTTACGATATAGTTTATGTTTTCATTTAAATTAAATAAGAGGTAAAACAAAATATTTTAATTGACCGGAGATATTGAAAAGTTACAGAACAATGACTTTTTTCTCCTTGCTGTATTTAATAAAGAGGAATAATATCTATGAGCAGAGGATTTGTAAGGGAAGATGACAAAGAAGCTGTTCCTTTGGTAACACTGCGAGCTCCTTTACCGCTGGGAGTGAGGAATTATGTTACTCCCGAAGGTTTTAGGCAACTTAAAGAAGAGTATCGTTTATTGTCGGAAGAACGAAAAACTTTATCTGATGAATCTCCGACTGAAAACAGAGTGCAAATAAATTATATTACCGCTAAGCTGCAACTTTTGGATGAAAGAATAAAGACGGCTGAAATAATTTCCCCGTTAAATATTAAAGAAAAAAATAAAGTTCGTTTCGGAGCTGTCGTAACTGTATTCAGAGAAGATGACGGATCTCTAAAAAAATATCAGATCACGGGATCTGACGAAGCGGACATATCTTTAAATAAGATTTCTTTTTTATCTCCTTTAGCTAAAGCTTTGCTGAATAAAAAAAGCGGAGATTCCGTAACAGTTAAAACGCCTTCCGGAAGCATAAATTTTACAATAAAACTGATTGAATACAAATAAATAATGAAAAAGGAGAAAGTCGTGGCAAGACCCAAAACCAAAATTGATTTGCTTGAAGCTTCAAAAAACAATTTTGAAAAACTTTGTAAAACTATAGATAAACTTACAAAAGAAGAATTTACAACTGAATTTAACTTTTCCGATAACCCTAAACTGAAAGAAGCTCACTGGAAGAGAGATAAAAATGTCCGAGACATATTAGTTCACTTATATGAATGGCACATGTTATTGATTAATTGGATAACCGAAAATAAGGCAGGAAGGAAATCTGATTTTTTACCGAAACCCTATACTTGGAAAACAGTTGCCGAAATGAATGTCGGTTTTTGGGAAAAACATCAAACTGTATCTTATGAAGAATCAGCGGAAAAGCTTAAACAATCTCACGAAGAGGTTCTTAAGCTTATAGAATCATTTACGAATGAAGAATTATTTACAGCCAAATATTTTCCTTGGACGGGAACAACAAGTGTAGGCAGTTATTGTGTTTCTTCAACATCAAGTCATTACGATTGGGCAATTAAAAAAATAAATAAGCATAAGAGAAGCTTAAAAAAATAAGTTGCAAAACTTAAAATTGGAATAAAAAAATTATATCCTGACTTTTTGCTTATAAGGCTCATTAAGAAATGGTTAAATTTTATGTGTAAGTCGAATATTGCAGTATTTTTTCTTGTTGTTCTCATTATTTCAGGATGCAAATTCAACCGAGAAACAGATAAATCTTCCGAATATTTTTCTGATGAAAATCAGTGTATCCTTTATCGAGGATTTTTGCCTTCTTCCGATGGTTCCGGAATGATTACCTCCTTAAAACTGAATAAAGACGGAAGTTTTGAAAAATCTGATTTATGTTTAAAATCTGACTATGATTATTCAATCGATACAGGAAGTTTTGTCTTTGGGAAAAACAGCTCTTATATTATTTTGACATCCGAAAATGAAACTTTTGAATATGAGAATAAAGATAACGGACTTATTTTCTCTGTTAAAGATTTATCGGATTCAACAATTGAATATAAGCTGACTGAGATGAGTAACTGCGATATTGAATTCGGTGAAAATCCCGTACAGGGATTTCTTGTTTTCGGACATGAAGTTTCGTCTTTTTCCCCTTTTAATTCTTCAAAAGTTTATTGGATTAATGATTTTAAAGACGGCAAATTGACAAAATTGTACTATGAAAAGGTCGGAGATAAACTTCCTCCTTATACTCCTTTGAAAGCTAATCTGGTTTTACGAAAAAGCAATGCTTTAAAACAGGGATTTACGGAAGAATATGACGGAATTTTAGATGTTAAGGAAATAAAATCAGCAGAATTAATTACAGCAGAAAATTATACCGAAAAATAAAATGTTAAGAAAAGCAGGAAAAAAATTCTGGGTATTTCGTAAATATTATCTGATTTATCCTGTTATAAAGGTACGTAAACTAAATTCTTGTAAATGTTTATCGTTGCTTATCTAATGTATTTTATATGATTTTTAAAGGCTCAGGAAAATAATGAATAAGATAAATATTTCATATCATAAAAGTGAAGCGGGAGAACTTATTATCGGTTCTTTTTGCGGGAAAATTTGTATTGCGGATTTTCGTTATCGCAGAATGAGAAATACAATTGATGACAGGATAAAAAAAGCCTTAAAAGCTGATTTTATTGAAAGTGAAGATACAATTATTAACGAAACCAAAAAACAAATTGATGAATATTTACAAGGAGCAAGAAGAGAATTTGATATTCCTTTTTTGACTGTCGGAAGTGATTTTCAAAAGAAAGTTTGGACAGCTTTGCTGAATGTTCCTTACGGTAAAACGGCTTCATATTCTGATTTGGCAGAAAGCATCAATAATCCTAAAGCGGTTCGGGCAGTTGCCAATGCCAACGGAGCCAATGCGCTTGCTTTTATTATTCCTTGCCACAGAATTATCAGAGCAGACGGAAATACAGGAGGTTACGGAGGAGGTTTGTCGGTAAAGAAAAAACTGCTGAAAATGGAAAGAGAGAATAAATAATCCAATATTTTTATTTTCTGATCTTTTTTATTTGATGCTCATAATTAACTCTCGGAATTTAAAAAAAATTAATAATTATCTGTTTGGGAAAGAATTATTTTATTTATATTTATAAAAAATTAAATGCATAAATTTATATAATCGGAGAAAGCGGTATTGATGGAAAAATATTTAAATATTAAAAAGCTGTTTGAAGAAAACAGAAATGAGGAAAATGCTTTTCATAAAGCAAAATACATGAGAAATAAATTTAAATTTTACGGAATACAGACACCGTTAAGAAGGATGCTTTATAAGGATTTTTTGAAAGAGGAAAAGAAAAGGAAAACTGTCGATTGGTTATTTCTGGATAAGTGCTATGAAGCCGAATACAGAGAATTTCAATATTTGGCAACGGATTATTTAATTGCTTTCGGAAAATATTTAACCTTCAACGATGTGCCTAAACTTTTAAAATACATCAAAACAAAACAGTGGTGGGATACTATCGACAGGTTAGACAGAATTACGGGGAATATCGGACTTACAGATAAAAGAATAGATAATTTGATGTTGAAATGGTCAACTGACGAAGATTTTTGGGTAAGAAGAATTGCCATAGATCATCAATTAATGCGAAAAGATAAAACCAATGTAGAATTGTTGGAAAAAATTATCATAAATAATTTGGGAAGCGACGAGTTTTTCATCAATAAAGCCATCGGTTGGAGTTTAAGAGATTATTCAAAAACAAATCCTCAACGGGTAAGAAATTTTGTTGAAAAATATCGGGATAGAATGTCAAAATTAAGCATTAAAGAAGCAAGTAAATATTTATAAATAATATTGTTAATTCGGAGAAACGATGAATCTGAAAATAAAAAAGTTCTATGAGTTAAATATTGATGAATTATATGAGATCTTAAGAGTAAGAAATGAGGTTTTTACGGTTGAGCAGAAATGCCGTTATCTTGACTGCGACGGTAAGGATCAAAATTCGTATCATTTGTTTTATGAAAAAAACGACAAGATTATTGCCTATCTGAGAATTTTGGAAAAAGGTGTTTCATTTGAAGAAATAGGCATAGGAAGAGTTGCGGTTGATGCCGAATTCAGAAGGAGAGGTTTAGCAAGAGATATTATGTCGGCGGCTGTTTCTTTTATAAAAAATGACTTAAAAGAGCATGAAATTAAGTTGCAAGCTCAAACTTATTTGATTGATTTTTACAAAAGTCTGGGATTTGAAAAAGTATCGGAAATATATCAGGAAGCGGGAATACCTCATGTTGACATGCTGTATCATCGCAAAAAAGGCGAAAAATGAATTATGCGGAAAAAGAATTTATTATAAGTCCTGCTTATTTAAATAATGATGATTTGTTGTCTGAATACAGGAAATTGAAAAATAAGTCTTATTCTGAGTTAAATCAAAATTTTCCTGGCAGATATCGTTACCGTCTGGCAAACTTTGCATCCGAAATAAAGTTGAGAAATTTAATTGAGATAGATGAAGATGAGTTTAAAAATACTGATGAACCTGAAAAATACCCGACAGAATATTATGAAAATGCTTATAAGCAATTTGATTTATTAAAAATTCGTTACAAAGGCAAAAGTGACGCCAGAATATCAGTCCCCGAAACGTTGCAGGAACTTTGGAGACAACACAAATATTCAATTATGGCAAGAAACATAAGCCTATATAAAAAAACGGGACATTTTGTTGCCGAGCATAATGATTTAAAATATTTCTCTGATATTTATGCTTTTTTAGCGGTTGAAATGCAAAAGAAACCTTCAAAAAATGCTGTGTTAAACGTATTGCAACACATGTGGGGATATATTTCAAATGCATCAAATTTAAAGAAAAGCGAAGTTCCCGGATTGGATTTATTCAGCTTTTTTAAAGAAATACAGCATTGTGTTAAATTGTCCGGACAAAAGTATTTATATGAACAGATTGCTCTTAGTGAATTGGGTATATGGATAAACGAAAAAATATAAAATGAGGTAAGAGAGGAACAGGATGAAAATTGAAAATATTATAAAAGAGGGCATTAAATCAATAGATTTAACAAATGAAAAACATGCCGAGCTTATTATCGATACGGCAAATAATTTATTGGAAATATACCCGACTTTTTCCGAATTGCAAAAATTGGAAGAAGAATGGCTGAAAAGAGATGATGAGAAAATGACTTTTTTAAGATCGGCTCTTAAATTGGCAACTTCTAAAAGTTTGATTTCTTGCGTAAAGAAAAAATTGCATATTTCTATCGTTTTTGCTGTTTACAAAGAACATTTGAGAATAAGAAAAAGCAGTGAGCATCCTTACGGAGAAGATTTTTTGCGGAAGAAAGCAGAACAGGCGAAATGGCTTTTCGGAGATCAAAAACTTATTACTTGGAGCATTACGGTTGTGGATGACGGTTGTCCGGAAAGAAGCGGAAAAACTGCTTTGGAAATAGTTGAAACCGATTCATTGGGAGATAAAGTCAAGGTGCTGTTTCTTGAGGATGCGATAAAACAAGGTTTACCTCCGGTAAAATGCCTTAATTCTTCCGCCGAAAGTCAAAAAGGCAGTTCGATTCTTTACGGAATGTGGGATGCCGTGCAAGAAAGAGGCTCTGAAAACCATATTGTGCTTTTTACCGATGCCGATCTTTCTACGCATCTGGGGCAAATTATGCTTCTTGTTGATCCTATTATAAATCACGACTGTTTGGCCGCCATAGGTTCGCGTCGAGAAAAGAAATCTGTCGTTGTAAAAAAATCTTCCAGAAATAACCGAGGTAAACTTTTTATCTTTCTCTGGAAACGAATGATATCTAATTTAGGAAATATTGTTGATACTCAGTGCGGTTTTAAAGCATTCAGAGCTGATATTGTGTCTGAAATAATTTCTGATAATATTGAACATAAATTTGCTTTTGATGTTGAACTTCTGATAAAAACAGCTCTTCTTAAACCTGATTCAATTGCTAAAGTTCCGATTGCTTGGATAGACAGCGATATTGCTTCCACGACTGCAGATTTGCAACCTTATTTGCCAATGCTTAAATCCATAGCAAATATGCATGTAAAATATTTTAGCAATGATTGTCGGCATAATGATTTTGTCGATTTTGTAAATTCATTGGATAAAAATTCTTTTAATCGTCTCTTGGAAAATATCCCCTCCGGCATTACAGACAGAGAGCCTGACTCTTTCACCGATTATGCCGGGGTTTCTGTCAGTGAACTTAAAAATGCTGTTAAAATTTAAATATGAGAGACAGATTACCGATAAACTTTTAACTGCTCAATAAGATTTGAAAATGCTGTTGCCTGATTTAAGGTAAGTCGATTCTTTTACGGATTAAGTTTTAAAATCTAATTGAAAGTATATAAATTCGGATGGGAGAAGGAATAATTGAAGAAAAAAGGACGGAAGATTTGTAGAAAAATTTAAATTTCTGATAACATGCTTTCAAATGTAATTTGTATTTCTTTGATTACTTAAACACATTAAAAATATAAATAATGACACTTAAAAATTACCGCTTTTTATTTTAATCAAGAATCCCGAGACTTTTGTCTCGGGATATATCGTAAAACAATATTGCTATCGGCAAATAATTTGGTTAATGAAAATCCAGCTCAGGATTACTTCCGCTCCGGACGTTACGTTTCCTCTGAATTTTAATGCCAACTCGTATTTTGTATTTTTTTTGAAATTGAAATCAAATTTTGCCTGTACGACTTCGGTTTCTTTTTCGGGGGGAGTAAATTTTTGTGATTTTAAACGGTTGTCTTCTTTATCTTTGACAATAATTTCCGGCGGAAGATAAATCATGCAGCCGGGTTTATGTAAAAAGACGAACTCCAAAGAAGAAAGATCGCTGTCAGGAATTAAATTAATCCGTACATCTGATTGGAAGCCCAGCCAGAGGGGAGACTTGAAGTCTTCATCGGCTCTGAAATATGATTTAATTATTTCTTTTCCGAATCCGGGATAGCGATAAGAAGCTTCTGTAATTAATTCCAAATTATGCTTAATTGAGGGATTGGGAATTATTTTCAGGACGGAATCTTTTCCGAATTTTTTACCGTCTTTGAATATTGCCGCATATAAATCTGTTTCTCGGTCAAACTTTATACTTTTATTTTGGTATTTTTGCGAATTTTTTCCTGTTTCTTCATCGAATTCAAATCTTATTTCAGGGGAAGACAGCTCGGAATCAAGAGAAATGACATTATATCCTTCTGTAAAATCGGGGATGAAGTTTATTTTACTGCTTCCGGGACAAACATTGAATCCGAGACGGGTAAGTTTTAATATTTCTTTGTCCAGACGCAACCTGAAATCATTCCAATCAAGCAAATCTTTATTTGTCCATAAAACTTCCGCCAAAGCAATCATTCTCGGCAGTATCATGTATTCGCAATGCTTCTCATCAGGAATCCATTCAGTCCAAACGTTTCCTTGAGCTCCCAAAATATATTTTCTCTGTTCTTGCGTTAATTCTTGCGGAACGGGATCAAAAGAATAAACTCTTTTGACCGGCAGATAACCTCCTATCGCATCTTTTTCCGTACAGGGATCAGATTGGTAATGATCTAAGTAACAATAACTTTCAGGAGTCATTATTACATTGTGATTCATTTGAGCTGATTTTATGCCGCCTTCAAATCCGCGCCAGGACATGACAACTGCTTGCGGAGCAAGTCCGCCTTCCAAAATTTCATCCCATCCTATGATTGTTTTTCCTTTTGACAAAAGAAATTTTTCAATTCTGAGTATAAAATAACTCTGGAGTTCAAATTCATCTTTAAGATTTTCATCCTTGATTCTTTGGCGACATTTCGGGCAAATTTTCCAATTGCTTTTATTTGCTTCATCTCCTCCTATATGAATAAACTTTGAGGGGAATAAATCAGTAACTTCAGTTAAAACGTTTTCGATAAATTCAAAGACTTCCTCTTTTCCGGCGCAAAAAATATCTTTATTCGGCCAATAACTTCCGGGAGCAGGGAAAAATTCTCCCGGGAAACAAGCCAATTCGGGATAAGAAGCCAAAACTTCCAGAGAATGCCCCGGCATTTCTATTTCGGGAATAATTTCTATTCCTCTTCTATTTGCATATTCAATGACTTCTTTTACTTCTTCTTGGGTGTAAAAACCGCCGTAAGTTGCTTTTTCTCCCGACTTGGCAGGCTGTCTTTTTCTCCACGGTTCATCTTCCCGATCAACTCTCCAAGCTCCGATTTCGGTAAGTTTCGGATATTTTTTTATTTCCAGTCTCCATCCGTTATCATCGGTAAGATGCCAGTGAAAAGTATTGTATTTATATATTGCCATTAAGTCTATATAGCGTTTTATAAAAGAAATTTTAAAAAAATGTCTGGATACATCAAGATGAAGTCCTCTGTATTTAAAACGGGGTTTATCTTCTAGCATAAGATCTCTGATTTTATAATTTTCTTCTTTCGATGATTCCAAAATTTGCAGAAAGGTTACGATCCCGTAAAATACGCTTGCGTAATCGGCTCCGGTAATATTGCATTTGTTGTTTTCTATGGATAAAGAATAAAATTCGGACGGTTGCTCGTCTATTTTTAATGCCAAAGTAAATTTATTTTTTGATTTTATCGAACTGAATTTATCGGTTTCATCGACAATAAAATCTTTTAAAAATTCTTTTCTTTCATCGTCAAAATCAAATAAAATTTCAAAATCATTTGAAAAATACGAACAGCTGTTTTTTAATTTTAAATATTGCGGTTTGGGTATAATATTCATATTTACTCCTTTTATAAAACATAATTGCGCAAAGAGGGCGAAAATACGGAATCAGGAGTTTCAATCAAAAACTCTCTTCCTGATTTTTTATGATTATCTGATATCTTGTTTAATTTAAGGACAGCATAAGCTTTAAGAGCAGAATTCGAGTAATCTTTGGTCAGAAATTCAATAGCCCTGTTTGCATATCCGCCGTCAATAAGCCAATCGGCGCAGACGAGATAAAATATTTCAGATTCAGGTTTAAATTCAATAGAGTTAATCAAATCGTAAGCTTCAAGGGTTGATTTAAGAGTAACTTTTCGGGTTGCTTTCAAAAAAACGGATTTAAGGGAATCATCAGCATTTTTTACGAAATCGGTTAATTGCAATGCGTTTGACGTTAATTCCGATTCCGGTATTTTTACCAAAAGTTCGGTCAGCAAAGAATCTTCCGGAGAATTTTGATAGAGAGATAATAAATATTTATAATAAAATGCTTTATCCCTGATATATTCAGGAAGATTATCAGATGACATTAGCTTTTTTATCTGCTTTTCGACTGTATCGAATTTTTCCGAGGCAAGATTGAGAGAAATAATTTTAAGAGTTGAATTGTAAACGTAAACTGAATTTGCAGCATACTTTTCGGCTTCTTTAATTTGACTGATAATTTTTTCGAGAGGTTCTTTCCTGAGCAAACTTATTTCAGCTTTCAACATTCTTATTTTATAATTATAGTTTTTGCGGTACTTCATTCGTCTTGAGTTAAATTTTTTTGAATTTATGATTTCTTCGGCATAAGCAAAAGATTTATCAGATTGATTCATGTTAAAATAAATTTCAGCCAAATTATATTTTGTTTCTAAAATGTTTTCCGGATTATTTGTAATTTCTCCGTAAAGTTCGTAAGCTTTAAGAGCAATTTTATAATTTTTTTCCGATTTATATTGTTCGGCTGTTTTTAAAACGGTTGAGGGTTTTAATGTCGCATAAACAGCGAGAGCTTTTTCGATTTTGTTTGTTTGGATATACGCTTTTGCCAAAATTTCAAGCATGTAATTTTTTTCTGATCCTTTTATTTTCTCTTCTATTAAATTAATGAGAGTTGAATCTGATTTGAGAGCGTTTTTTACTTTTGAGGCAACAAGATATTGATAATTTTTGTGAACTTCTGTATAGGAAAGATATTCAGTCAAAGATTTTTCCCAATTTCCTGATTTTTCGTAAAGGCGAGCCGATTCCAAAGCAAACAGCCGCTTGTTTCCCGATATTTTTTCGGCTTCCGAATAAAGTTTTTCGGCTTCTTCATATTGAAAAAAATTTTCATACAATTGGGCAAAATATTTGTAATCTTTTAAATAGTAGTCGCTGTTTTTATTTTTCTTCAGATAATCATTAATTAAATCTATTGCTTCGCTAAGCTTGTTTTTATCCAAAAGTATTGATGCTTTGGTTCCGGTAAACAGTTTTGACGGTAAGGAATTTGTTCGTTCTATTAAAAATTTTTCGGCTTTTTTTGTTTGTTTCATCTTGATGTAATTATTGATGATATTAATAATCGAATTTTCGTGATTCGGAGATATTTTTAATATTTCAAAATATAATTTATTGGCTTTTTCGTAATTTCTTCGATTCTGAAAACTTCTTGCTCTTTTTACCAGAATATTAATTTCTTCTCTTGTTTCCGGTGTTTTTCTTTTATATTTTTTTACGGGAGATTGTCTTGCCGAAGTTTTTTTTATTTTATTCTCTGCAAGGCAAAAAGTTATTAAAAATATTGATATGACCGTAAGTATTGTTTTTTTATTCATACGATAACTCCGAAAATAAACCCGGTTGAAACCGGGTTTATGAAAATAAATTATTTATGTTGCCACATTCTTCCGTTTTGAATCAAAGCCTTTACCGGTTCCAGTCCGGTAACGCATCCTTCGTGGATAGCCTTCAAAATAGTTCCTCCTCCGGAGAAGAAATAATAATTGGGATTATCCGTTGCGCTGATGTAAGTGCCGGGCAGAAGAGATCTGAATTCCTGTAAGGTATCTCCTCCTCCGAACAATTTATTTGCGGTTTTGTTTTCGTCAATTAACGAGTACATGGTTTTGGTTCCTTCAAAGAAATGAGGCATGTAGCCCATTACCGCATTTACGAAGACAGTGCGTGATCCGAGAATAGCTTCTCTTATTTTCGGGCAATCGAATGATGCCGGAGCAACATCAACAATATAGTTTAATTTTGCGCCTTTAGGCAAATCATTTATATTATGAAATCTGTAGCTTCCTTCAATTTTACCTTCCATCGTATCTGATTCAACCAATATTGACGGCTCAAGAATTTTATTAGGATATTGTTCGGAAATCTCAAGGAATTTACGCGCTATATTGAGATCTTCTTCATCTATGCCTTTAATTTTAAAACCGTATTTTGCCGAAAGATAAGCATTATAGATTACTCCGCCCATAATAAGTTTATCCACTTTTTTCAAAAGAGAATGCAAAGGTCCTATCTTGGTATCGAATTTTGAACCGGCGATAATTGCGAGCATGGGATTTACCGGATTATAAATTCTGTCCAAACTTTCAATTTCATGTTGCATCAAATAACCTGCGTATGAGGGAAGATAAATTGCCGGTTTTATGGTGGATGTGTGAGGCTGCCATGAACCGAAAGCATCGTTTACGTAAACATCAGCCAAACCGGCGAGTTGTTCTCCGAGTTTTTCCGAATCAATTCCGCCGCTTTCTTCTCCTTTGAACCAGCGAATATTCGGTAAATAAATACCGTCAATCTCACCTTTTCTCAAACGTTTTATAAGTAAGTTTACGGCTGTATCTATGCCTATGAATCCACCGTTTACTTTGTCTTCCTTAAAATCCGGAACAATGAATTTGGTATAAAGTTTTTTGTACAAATAGTCCACTATGGGTTTTACGTCGTACTTTGAATTCATATCAATTTTTTCGGTTTTCTTATTTCTCGGTCTTCCTACGTGAGACATTAAAATAAGTTTTCCTCCTTTTGACAGGATGTTGAAAAGAGTTCCGAAAGTTACGTCGATGCGAAACGGATCTTTTATTACATGTTGTTTTGCCACATTATGATCCACTCTTACAAGTACGATTTTACCTTTCAGGTCAGCATCTTGAATTCTTGGTATTTCAAGCATTTTTGCCTCCGTTAATATGGAAATTTTATTTTTAAATTTTTTTCTCTTAATTATGACTGCTTTTTTCGGAAGTCAATAAGCAATTTTGCATAACAGGATATTCTTTGTGATCAGCAACGACATCACCTTGAACAGTAACGTTGTTTTTGAAAATTATCGGTCCTTTTACTTTTAATGATTTGCACTTAACGAGAGACGGAACTTTTCCTGCCAATTTTTCAAAGTCATCTATAAATTTATATTCATTGCTTAATTCCACGGTGGGAATAGTCAAAGCTTCCGGATTCTTTTTTAATCTGTACATTTCATCAAGCATAAAAACATCTGAACGAATCAGGAATAATTCGTTGGAAGTCTTAACCGGTACAAATCTTGAACGGGGGACAAGCATTGCTTTAGAGTTTCTGAAAACGCTTATTGCCGAACCCATTGCCGATTCAAGCTGAATAACTTCTATGCCGTTTACTTTTTTCGGATTGAATATTACCGAAAGATCAAAACGTCCGGTTTTTTCGATATTTTTTTTCAGAGCATGTAAGTTTACCCAAAGATTATTGGTGTTAAAATATTTATAAATTTCCGTACTTTGAAATTCTTTTACTTCTTCGTCCGGACATTGAGCCGTTTCTCTCAGGACAAATCCTCCGTTCTTTAATTTTGCCAGATGCCCGCCTTTTTTATCGTTTTCTGTTCTTGTGCAAACTTCCATCATAAAAGGATATTCATTTTCGGCAAAAGCTGTCAGAATTTTGGGATCTGCTTCTGCTCCGAGATTATCTGAATTAGAAATAAAAATATAAGAAATACCGGAATTTATCAATTTATCGATGATCCCTGAATTATGCATGGCGAGATAAATATCTCCGTGTCCGGGAGGATTCCAATTTTCGTTTTTATTTTCAAATTCAGTCGGTACGAGTTCCGATTTTTCAATTCTGGGAAATTTGTGCTGAAGAAAATCGAAAGGAAATTCCTGTGTAAATATGTCCGAATAAGTATTCATCTTTTCCAAAGTATCTTTCCCTGTATTGTAGCTGTTCATAAAAATCAGAGGAACGTTATTATTGTATTTTTTTCTTAAGCTGATAATTTGATTAATGATAATATCTAAAAATGATAAGCCGTCTTTTACCGTGAGAAGAGATTTTGCTTTGTTCAATCCCATTCCTGTTCCCAAACCGCCGTTTAATTTTATGATTGCAAGTTTTTGAAGAAGCGCCGGATTTTCTTCTTTTAAATTTTTATAATGAAGAAGATCTTTTTCGTCCGGAGAATCAATCATGGTTCTGTCAATTTTCCCTGTTTCTCCCGAACTCAATTTTTTATAATAAGCGCAAAAAGTATCAATTACCGACTCTTGTAAATTTTCTTTTCTCATAATATCGGTAAATTTCTTTATTTTTTTTTCCATATTTGACCGCCTGAAGAAAAAAAGGAACGGTTCTTCTTGAAGAACCTGTTCCCTTAATAATTGTTTATCTTTCAAATACAGTTACAATTCCCATTCCGCCGCCGATGCATAATCCGGCAAGACCTTTTTTGCAGTCTTTGCGAACCATTTCATGAAGAAGAGTAACCATTATTCTGGCTCCCGAACAACCTATGGGATGTCCCAAGGCAATGGCTCCGCCGTTTACGTTGACTTTTCCGAGATTAAGTTTTCCTACGCCTTCTTGTTCCAGACCTTTTATTACAGCCAATGATTGAGCGGCAAAAGCTTCGTTAAGTTCGAAAAGTTCAATTTCATCAAGTGTCCAGTCTGCCTTTTTAAGAGCTTTTTTGATTGCCGGCACGGGACCGTAACCCATAATTGACGGATCTACTCCGCCGGAGGCGTAAGCTTTTATGTAAGCAATCGGTTTTAAGCCGAGTTCTTTGACTTTTTCTTCGCTTACAAGTACGAGAACCGCTGCGCCGTCATTGATTCCTGAAGAGTTTGCAGCCGTTACCGAACCGTCTTTTTTGAATGCAGGTTTGAGTTTTGCCAAACCTTCTGCCGTTACGCCTGCTCTCGGAAATTCGTCGGTTCTTACTTCAATCGGATCTTTTTTGCGTTGCTGAACAAACACGGAAGCGATTTCATTTTCAAACTTTCCTTCTTTCATGGCTTTTTCTGTTCTGTTTTGAGATGTTGCTGCAAATTTATCTTGTTCTTCTCTTGATAAATTAAATTTTTCGGCAAGATTCTCCGCTGTAATTCCCATGTGGTAATTGTTAAAAATATCCCAAAGACCGTCATTAACCATAAGATCAACTGCGTTTTTATTACCCATTCTTGCTCCCCAGCGTTCGTTTGGAAGCGCATAAGGAACCTGACTCATGTTTTCCGTTCCGCCGGCAACGATAATATCGGCTTCTCCTGCAGCAATCATGGTTGCTGCCAAAGTTACGCTTTTCATGCCGGAACCGCAAACTTTATTTACGGTGTAAGCAGGAACCGTTTCAGGTATATCGGCAGCTATGGAAATCTGGCGTGAAATATTCTGACCTAATCCGGCTCCGATAACATTACCCATAATAACTTCTTCAACTTGTTCTGGTTTAATGTTTGCATCTTTTAAAGCTGCTTTTAAAGCCGTTGTTCCCAACTCAACGGCAGAGACATTTTTAAATTGACCGCCGAATGATCCTATGGCTGTTCTTCTGGCAGCTGCTACGGCAACTCTTCTCATAATATCCTCCCAATATATTTTTGTTTATAATTTTTTCAGATTATTCTTTATTATTAAAAATTTTTAATGTTTTTTTTCTTTGTCTATTAAATTAAGCAGCCAGATCATATTATCGGCAAGAGTGCGCATATTTCTAATTCCTTCTTCATCTTCCAAAAATTCTCCTTTTTCGCGTCCGACTCCCAAGTTCCAATAACTTGCTCCCGGCATGACCATTTGCGAGATGTGGAAAAAATGATTTATTTGATCAAAAACATGAACTCCGCCCGCCCGTCTTACGGCAGCCAAAGCAACTCCGACTTTTCTTTTCAACAGCCCGCCTTTACCAAGGGTAATGTAACCTGCTCTGTCTATCAGCGCTTTTAATTCCGGAGTAAGCGATGAAAAATAAGTCGGCGATCCCATTATAATTCCGTCTGCTTCAACCATTTTTTGAACCCATTCGTTTACCGGGTCAGAGTCGATAACGCAATTTTCGCTTTGACCTGATCGACATGCCAAACATGCGGTACAACCTCTGACAGATTTACCGCCGACTTGAATTAATTCCGTTTCTATGCCGTGTTTTTCAAGCTCGGCGAAAACAGTTTTAATCATATATTCCGTATTGCCTCCTTTTCTGGGGCTTCCGTTAAAACCTATAACTTTCATTATTTATTTTACTCCCGTTATATAAAAAAAACGTCTTATTTAAATTACAGAACCGTTTCTGAAAATTTTATCGTAAAAATCATATTCAACATCTGATATTGATGAATTTCTTCTTTTTTTAACGGCGTCTGCCGTTTCCGCAAATTTGTCGAATTTATATCTTTCCAAGTTATTGAATTGTCCCCAGGAAAAACTTTTTACGTAATCAGATATCAAATCTTTACCGTATAAATTGCATCCCGGATCAATAACGCATCCCGTATTTAAAGAACAATTTATTCCTATTTTGGCGTGGTCTCCTATAAAGCAGCCGAGAAATTTTGTTCCGCTGTCAATTTTATCTTTATGAGCATGAGAATAAACCTTAACATTTTTGTAATTATTTTTCAAGTCGCTGTTGTTGGTGTCCGCTCCGATATTAACCCATTCTCCTATAAAAGAATGTCCTAAAAATCCGTCATGCTGTTTATTTGAGTAAGCCTGAAAAATGGTATTTTCGATTTCTCCGCCCACTTTGCAAACGGGACCTACGGAGGTTCCCTCATAAATTTTGGATGCCGCTTTTACGATTGAATTTTTACCTATATAGACCGGACCCGTTATTACCGAGTTAGGCATGATTTTTACGTTTTCGTCAATCACTGCCGGTCCTTCTGAGGCATCTATTACCGTTCCCGGTAAAATTTGCGTTCCTTCTCCTATCCAGACATTGTAAGGATTAAGAACGGTTACGCCTTGCTCCGTTTCATAAAAATTTTCTCCTTCGTAAAAGAAATCCTTAAAATCCTCTTCTATCATTTTAGCATTTTCGTTGACAAAATCCCAGATGTAATTCCAAAATTTCGCTTTAATTTCAATCCCGGTCAATTTATCCGTTATATTTTTTATTGTTTCAAAATCCAATTCAGAAGATTCTATTTTATTTGTTTTTACGGCTGCAATTTCTTTGCCGCATGTCAAAAAAGTATTTTGGGGCATTTCTTTAATCTTTTTTACTGATTCTTCCGTAACTTTTATTCTGGAGTTAATGCAGAGAATATCGTTTTTTACTTCCGGATTAATAAAATTTTCTTTTGTCTTAAAACGATCTTTCCATAGATTTTTAAGATATTCTGGAACTACCAATTTATAATTTTCTTCTTCGAAAAAGGCTGCCGTTCTTTGTCTTAATTTTAAAATACCGACTCTTATATCGGAAACCGGTCTGGTAACGGCAATCGGGAAAAAGTTGCGGTATGAGTTATCATTAAATATTATTAAATCCATAATTTATCCTTGAATTTTTGATTATTTTGAGGTTTACGGATGTTCCTCTTTGCATAAATTATCGTTTTTCAGGTATTTTTTCGCGCAATTGCGGTTAATCGATTTTACGGCGAAAAATAACCTTTTTATTTTTTATTTTATGCGGTGTATCCGCAGTTAACTTATTTTGATTTTTGATTTAATACGCAAGTAATATTTTTTTTGGGAAAGATGAAGTCAAGAATAAAGAATATTATATTTTTCAGGCTTATTTCAGACTTAATGCTTGAATTGTTGCTCAATGTTTTAACCTTGAGATATATTAAATTATTTCCTGTTTTTAAGTCAGCATGTATTAATTTAAACCCCCGGAAAAAATTAAAATAAAATTAACTGTTTCAAGAAAACTATTAAGGTAAATTTTTATGGAGCCGGTTTATCCTGAAACAAAAAAACGGAATCATAAGATTCCGCTTTAAATAAGATATTTTAAATATTAATGATCACAAGTGTTAGGACCTGAAACCAAGGTTTGTCTTAAATGAGCTTTGACCAAATTTTCAGGTTTATCTGCCGGAGCTCCGCATATTACTTGAATACTGTTTTGGGCAAATATTTGTTGAGCTCTTTGTCCCATTCCGCCTGCAATAATGAAATTTACTCCTTTATCATGAAGCCATACGGGCAAAAGACCGGGTTCATGGGGGGGAGGCGTAACAAATGTTGTCTTTATGATCTCATTATTTTCCGTTTCTACTAAAGCGAATTGCTGACAGTGTCCGAAGTGAGGACAGAGTTGACCGTTTGCGGTCGGAATTGCATATAACATAATTTCTCCTATCCTAAACCGACGGTGTTTTCCCGCTCGGCTAAGTTTAATTTATTTTCTTTTAATAATTGTTTTATTTCGTTTACTTGATATTTTTCTGCATCTGAATATATCTTTATTTTACCGGCTGTCAATGCCTTATAGGCTTTAGGACCGACATGCCCCGTAACAAGAATTTCAGCTCCGGAATTAATTACTGTTTGAGCCGCCTGAATTCCGGCTCCGTGTTCCGCATAGATATTTTGGGAGTTTTCAAGCCATTTGCAGTGATCTGTTTCCGTATCCAAAATAAAAAATCCTGCTGCTCGTCCGAATCTGGAGTCAACTTTGCTTTCATCAAAATTATTTTCCAACGCCGTAATTGCTATTTTCATATTACATCCTCTTTTATTTTATTCCAAATTGATTTTATCTCTTCAGTTATTTCATCATCATAAAGTTCTGCATAAGGAATGCCTTGTTTTACCGCTTCCGTAAATTTGGCGGAATAATTTAATTTTCCGATGACTTTATCATCTCTTTCAGCAATATCTTTCATTATTTTTTCTGTTGTTTCCGGATTGAGATCAAATTTATTGATTATGACCGAAACATTTTTTGAAAATCTTTTTACCAAATCCGATACGCGCAGATAATCCCTGTATCCGGTTTGCGTAGCCTCTATGATGATAACAATAGAGTCCGTATCCGATATCGAAGAAATTACGGGACATCCTATTCCGGGAGAACCGTCAATCAAAATAAATTTATTTTGATTTTTTTCGGAAAACGTTCTTGCTCTTTTCTTTAATTCTGTGACTGTTTTACCTGAATTTTCAGCTCCTGCGGTCATTTTTGCATGGATAAAATGTTGACCGTAATTAGTTGATGACTCAAAAATATATCCTGTAAGCCTCTTTCTCATAACAACAGCATTTTGAGGACAAACCAACTTGCAATATCCGCAACCTTCGCATTCCAATAATTCTGCGGTAACTTTGTCTCCGAGTTTTAAAGCGTCAAAAGGACATCTCTCAACACATAATCCGCATTTGATACAGAGATCATTATTGATTTCCGGCATGCTTCCGCTGTAATATTCAGTCTTGTTTTTTAAAGACGGATTAAGCATCAAATGTAAATCAGCTGCATCAACATCGCAATCAACCATAACTGCCTGTTCTTTAGCCAGAAACGCAAAACAGGATGTTAGCGATGTTTTGCCTGTTCCGCCTTTTCCGGACAGAAAAACTGTTTCATGCGCCATAATTTACTCTCTCCAAAATTTTATTTCCGATTTCCGTAAATACGGAACTCAGCTCAGAATTTTTTCTCGCTATTATCTTGCCTGCCGCCAAAGAAGATGCCGTTTCGCGCGAAAAAGGGATTCTCGCCAAAATTTCTATATTTTCGGATTCAAGATATTTTTCCAATTTCTCAAATTTTTCCGTTTCTCGGTTTATAATTACTCCGAATTTTCTTTTTAATGCTTTTACTGTTTCAACTGCCAATCTGAGATCATTTAATCCGAAAGGGGTAGGCTCGGTAACCAAAACTATGTAATCCGCATCTTTGGTCGCTTCCACCATAGAACATGAGGTACCCGGAGGGGAGTCCAGCAAAGCCAATCCGAAATTTGATTCTTGCAGCGAATTTTTTGATTGGGCAATAACCGGAACAGCCATTTCCTGACCTATATCAAGTTTACCTTCCGTTAACGTAAGATTGGAGTTAATTTTGAAAGATGAAATTTCTCCTATTTTCATATCAACAAATTCTAACGCTTCCTGCGAGCAGAAGTCAACGCAAATTCGGCAACTGTGGCAAAGTTCCGGGAATACCAGTACCGTATCGGAAAAAGAAATAATTGCATTGAAATTGCAATTCTTATTGCAGAATCCGCAACCGTTGCATTTACCTTTTATAATTTGCGGAATCTTCTTTACTGCATCACGTTTGGATATTTCTTTGCCTTGCAAAAAAATTGATGCGTCCGGTTCTTCCACATCCAGATCCGCCAAAGTTAATTTTATTTTTTTACTTAATGCCAATGCAACATTTGTCGAAACAGTGGTCTTTCCGGTTCCGCCTTTACCGCTGGCAATTGCTATTTTTTTCATATCGCAAATTCCCGAAACCGGGCATTTCTGCCCGGTTCAAATATTATTGTTGCTTTATTTCCGTTCCGCTTCATTTAAAGTCTTCTGTGCTTCATTATGGTGATTTTCGGAATTTCGAAATCGTAATCTTCCTAAACAATTCCTTCCTTGTCCGCCGTTCCGAAATCCTAAACCTCTTTTGCCCGAAGACTCATAATTAACTTGCTTGTTAAAGCAAAGACCGTTTCTCTTTCCTGTACCGGCACCCAAACCTCCGGAACCTGTTTTGTCGGAATCAGGCATATAATCCTCCTTGCTTTTTCTTAAAACCTGAAATATGTTTTTTGTCTTCTTTTTTTAGGTTATGAACATAGGTCAAAAAACTGCTTGTTGCGCGTCAAGTTGTTTTTTTATTTATTGAGAACAGGCATAATTTGATTTAAGATTAGACAACTGCGGTATCGCTTTATACCGTATATTTGTTATGATAAAATTGGCTTGACATATAAATCTTTATTAATAATCAATCATTGATAATTTAGATAAAAATAAGGAGTTATTATGAAGTATTCTATTATTGTTTCGATTATACTTGCAATTTTCTTATTTTCGGGTTGTGAATCCGACGGTCGGGGAAAACCGGAAATTATCTCCTTCACGGCAACGAGAGATTCTCTTCTTGCCGGAGATAACGAGTTGAAAGAAACCGTAATAACCTTAAAATTGAGCGGAGATCATCTCAAAATTGCAAATAAAATTATAAATTATACCTATGAAGACGAATACGGTGAGTTGATAACTGGATTAACAAATCATAAAGCTCGAACAGACAGTGCGGGAGTTGCGGTTGTTTCTTATATTGCATTAACTCCGGAAGATACTTCCGAAAATCCCCGAAAAGTTACTGTGTATGCAGAAATGAATACTTACAGAACAGTTAACGCATCACTGGATTTTTACATAAAATATCTTCCGGAAGAAGATTAAAAAAAATATTAATTTGTTTTACGGATTCTCATCTCCTCATTATTAATTTTTATTTTTAGGAATTTCCGCGCTTTTGATAAAATCAAATATTTTATGCCTCCATTTAAAAGAGGTGAGCATGGATATTCCTAATTTTTTTGAGCATGTTTCCAATGTATGACCGGCAAGAGTAAGTCTTATGTATTCTGCCCAAAGTCTCGGTTTATGCGTTCCCGAGAGTATCGAGCCGGTCGATGAGTTGAATGTCTTTTTGCATTCTTTACAGTAATAACGCTGTTTGGAACGATATTGTCCGTGTTTACGCGGACTTTCGTAACCGCAATAAGGGCAGGAAACATCTTTGTTATTGCTTTTTCCCATGATACTCAGCAATTTCTCGGGATCGGAACTTATTGATGTTAAATAAGTTTTCCATTTAGCGGGAATATCGGCAATAGTTTTATAACGTCTTTCTTTTTTTGCTTCTTTTTGCATTTTTACCTCCCGATAATCTTAAAAAAGGTTATAGAATATTTGAAAATCATTGATATTGAAGTTAATAAAAAATAAAATCATAATTTATCTATTTACACATAATGTTATAATATATTTTATGCTTTTTTATGTCCACTGTTTTTTTATATTTTAAAATAAAATAACAATATTGTTGTAAAATTGCCTCAATGGCGACATATTATTTTTTTTATTTATTTGATTTAACATTTTTTGAAATACACAATCCTTGAGGAAAATGTTGAATAAGTGTAATTGATGCTTTTTTTATCAGCTTAAAGAAATATGTAACAAAAAAATAATAAATTTAAATTATTTACATGCTTTTTTGTCTCTTTATTTTTTTGTGTAATTGTTTTTATTTACTTGTGCTATGATGTAAATAAAGAATATTTTTATTTGAAATGAATAAAAAAGTTGATTAAAATATTGTAATCGCAAAAATTGGTGCCAAGCATCATATATTGGCATAAAATGCCTTTATTGTAAGAAAAAGTTTATTTTTTTTTTGAAAATTGGAAAATTATTTTTTATTCCGATTTCTTTATCTGAGGAAGTTATGAAAGAAGAAAAAAGAAGAACATATTATCAGTCTGGACGGTTAAAATCAGAAGAGACCGTAACGGATGGGAAAAAGAACGGAGTCTGCTTTTGGTATTACGAAAACGGGAATATTGAAGCAAAAGTGGAATTTGAAAATGATCTTCGGGAGGGTAAATTTCAGTCATACTACGAAACAGGAAAACTTTGGCAGGAATCCAATTATCATAAAAATCTGTTGGAGGGGGAGTCCAAATGGTTTTATGAAAACGGTCATTTTGCGGCTGAAATGAATTACCGACTGGGTAAAGAGGAAGGGAGAAGTTCCTATTACCACCAAAACGGTAAAATCAAACTTATTGAGAATTATTCAAAAGGTCTTCTAAACGGATTTCGCAGGGCTTATGACGAAGAAGGAAATCAACTTTACGAAGAAGAATATGTCGAAGGGCAAAAAATTTTAAAATAGGGGCAAAAATGAAAAAATTTTTAATTATTTTAGCGGTAATAATCGGAATTATAATAATAGCGGCAGCATCAATAGTCGGAAAATACAATACAATGGTAACTATGAGAGAATCCGTAAAGCAATCGTGGGCTCAAGTAGAAAATCAATATCAAAGACGATTTGATCTTATTCCTAATTTAGTAAATACCGTAAAGGGTTATGCTGCTCACGAAAAAGAAACTTTGACGGGAGTGGCGGAAGCTCGATCGAAAGCAGGCGGAGTAATGCAAATAGACAAATCTCTCATAAACGATAAAGCGGCTATGCAAAAATTTCAGCAAACTCAAGCAACTCTCGGTTCTGCTTTGCAACGTCTCATGGTTGTTGCCGAACGTTATCCGGATTTAAAAGCCAACAGCAATTTTACAAGGTTGCAGGATGAATTGGCAGGTACGGAAAACAGAATTGCGGTCGAAAGAAAACGCTATAACGATACGGCTGCCGGATTTAATAAATTATTGGTTGTCTTTCCGAACAGCATGTTTGCCGAGATGTTCAATATTCAACAGGTTGAATTGTTCAAAGCGCCTAAAGAATCGCAAACCGCCCCTAAAGTTGAATTTTAATTTTCAAGGAGCTTCGGCTCCTTTTATTTTTTTATTTATATGAGAAATATAGAGATTCAAGACATAATTGAAAATTATTTATGTCGCAGATCTGTTTTATCATACCTCTTATTTCCTTTAAGTTTAATAAACTTAGTTCTGCAATCCCTCCGCAGTTTTTTATTTCGTCGCAAAAACTTTTCCGGCGGAACTAAAATAATCAGTATCGGAAATATTGTCAGCGGCGGAGCCGGAAAAACTCCGACCACTGTAAAGACAGCTCAACTTTTACAAAAAGCCGGTTACGAAGTTGCGGTAAGTCATCGCGGATATAAAGGAAAATTTGAAAATAATACAACTTTGATTTCCGACAGATCGGGTCTTTTTGATTTTGCTCCGGATGCCGGAGACGAAGCTTATATGATTGCCGAATCTTTACCGGGCATTCCCGTTACAGCAGGTAAAAATCGTACGGAAGCCGTAAAACTTCTTAATGAGAAATATAAACTTGATTATATTATTTTGGATGATTCTTTTCAACATTTAAAAGTAAAACATCATTTTGACGTAATAGTTTTTAACTCGGTCTCCGGTACAGGAAACGGTTTTCTTTTACCCGCCGGGATTTTGCGAGAGTCTCTGCGAGCCTTAAAATTTGCCGACATTGTTCTGATGAACGGAGAAGAAGACATCAAACTTCCGGCGTATTCTTACAAAAAATTCAGAGCTTCGTACGAACTTTCCTGTCTTCATGATTCGCAAGGCAATATTTACATTCAAGATGAAGTTAAAAATAAAAGAATATGTTTGTTGTCGGGGATAGGCATACCGAAATCTTTTGAGAAAAGCGTCGTAAAAGCTGGCATCAAATTTGAAAAACACTTCCGTCTGCCGGATCATGCTGATTTCGTAAAATCCGGAATAATAAAAAAAATGAATGATCTTTTTGAAGCGGATAAATTCGATTATCTTCTGGTTACCGAAAAAGATTATGCCAAATTGCGTTTTATACCGGCAATTAAATTCCCTTATATTGTGTTTAAAACAACTTTCAACATAATGGGAGAAGAGCGGTACATAAGAGAATTTATTTAGATTTCCGTTCATTTCTCGGAAAGAAAATTTCTTGACATTTTACCATAGTAAAAAGGTGATCTTTTGCAATAAAAAAAACGGAGAATTTTATGATTGTTTTAACGGGCGGAGCCGGTTTTATCGGCAGTGTTTTTTTGAAAAAATTAAATGATAATGGAATAAAAGATGTTTTGGTTGTTGACGAGTTGGGTTCGTCTGATAAATGGAAAAATCTGGTCGGCAAAGAGTATATTGACTTTGTTCATAAAGATGAATTTATGACTTTACTCGATAATGAAGATTTTGATAAGTTAACAGAAGCAATCATCCACTTGGGAGCTTGTTCTTCAACAACGGAAAGAGATGCCGATTTCTTGATGGACAACAATCATCATTATACTTCGACACTTGCCGAATGGGCTGCAGAAAACAATGTTTATTTCCTTTATGCCAGCAGCGCCGCCTCTTACGGCAACGGAGATCAAGGTTTTGACGATGATCCGGATAAACTTATAACGCTTCGTCCCGAAAATATGTACGGATATTCCAAGCATTTATCTGATCTTTGGAGCAAAAGACAGGAAGTTTTTGATGTAATTGCATCAGTAAAATTTTTCAATGTTTTCGGTCCGAACGAATATCATAAAAATGCCATGAGAAGTATGGTTCATAAAGCATTTGAACAAATCAAAGAAACCGGAAAAATTAAACTTTTCAAATCTTACAAACCCGAATTTAAAGATGGTTGTCAATTGCGTGATTTTGTTTACGTGAAAGATGTTGTTGATGTTATGTTTTGGATGCTTGAAAATCGTAAAACCGGACTTTACAATATCGGTTCCGGCGTTACAAATTCTTGGATTGATTTGGCGAATGCAGTATTTAAAGCTATGGGAAAAGAACCTGAAATTGAATTTATAGAAATGCCGGAACACATGCGAGATCGTTATCAATATTATACGAAAGCTAATATAAAAAAATTACGGGAAGCCGGTTACGAAAAAGATTTTACCTCGCTTGAAGATGCGGTTGATGATTATATAAAAAATTACTTGGAAAATGATTATCCGTTTTATTAGACAGTTGTAAATTAAGATCCATTGAATAAACGGGTAAAATTAAAATAAATAAAGCTTCCTCGTCAAAAGGCGAGGAAGCTTATTTTTTACTTGTAAGATTCCAATAGTCTTACCAGGAAATCCCAAATTTTCTTAACCGACGGAACGAAGAGACATTCATCGGGCGAATGAGGATTTTTAATAGTCGGCCCGAGAGAAATCATATCCATTCCTTCAATTTTTGAACCGATAACACCGCACTCCAAGCCGGCATGAATAATTTCCACAACCGGTTTTTTATCGAATAATTCTTCGTAAGTTTTTACGCACTTTGCCAAGAGCGGGGATTCCGTATCGGGTTGCCAAGCGGGGTAACCGTTACCGCTTTCCACTTTGGCTCCGGCTAATTTTGCCGTTGCTTCTATCTTGAAAGTAATTGCATCTAGACGACTCATCACGGAACTTCTTTGACTTGTTTTTATCTCCACATAATCTTCATGTGTTATGACGGTTGCCGCATTGCATGATGTTTCAACCAATCCTTCCAATTCAGCCGAAAAAGCAATAATGCCGTGCGGTAAAGCCAATAATAAATTGATAACTTTTTCTGTTGTTTCTTCGGTAAATGCCTCGGAGATTTTTTTATCCGATGCTTCGAGATAGACATAAACTTTTTTCTCGGCAGGTTTAAATTCATTACGGAATATTTTGCCGAATTCTTCAATTTTTTCTTTTACTTTTAATTTTTCTTTTACGGCAATAAGAGCTTGAGCATCCCGAGAAATGGCGTTGTGAGCGGTTCCGCCGGCAATTTCAATAATTCTTGAGCCGAAAGAAATTTCATTTAAAACTCGAGCAAGTAATTTATTGGCATTTGCTCTCTGTTTTTTTATGTCAACGCCGGAGTGTCCTCCGAGAAGACCGCCGACTTTCAGAAGATAAACCGTTTCGTCTTCTTCTAATTCTGATTTTTCTGTCGGAAGTCTGATATGAGTATCTCGTCCTCCGGCGCAACCGACGGTAAATACGCCTTCGTCTTCAGAGTCGATATTCAACAAAATTTTACCGTTGATATATGATGCATCGAGAGTATTGGCTCCGGTTAATCCTGTTTCTTCGTCAATGGTAAAAACAAGTTCAAGTTCAGGATGTTTCACTGCTTCATCCAAAGCAATTGCCATAGCAGTTGCCAAAGCTATGCCGTTATCGGCTCCCAAAGTTGTTTGATCTGCATGTAACCAATCGCCTTCAAAAATATGTTTAATTGCATCTTTAGAAAAATCATGCGGTGATTCCGGTGTTTTTTCGCAAACCATGTCCATGTGCCCTTGAAGTACAATAATCGGAGATTTTTCGTAACCTTGTGATGCCGGGACTTTGATGAATACGTTTAAAACTTCATCAGTCTTATATTCAAAATTATTTTTTTCTGCCCAATCACAAAGCCATTTTGAGATTTTTTCTTCGTGCTTGGATTTTCTGGGGATTTTGTTTATTTCCTCAAAAATATCCAGAATTTTTTTAGTTTTATTATCCATAATTAACCTCAATTAAAATACTTTATTTTTATACAAAACTTAACCCGGCTTTTTTAAGTCAAGATATTTAGAGGCGAGTGTTAAAGTTGAGCTTTAAAATTATGCTTTAGAGACTGTGTTCAATTCGATGAACATGAGTAACGATAAAAATTTTCTTTACATATATATAAGGTAAAAAATAAGTTCTTCTTCCGTTGTTGCAATATTTTTTATACTTTCAGACAGGGGCAACGGGTAAAGAATAAACAGGTTAATTTGCAATTTATTTCTAAATTGTAAAAGTTTAAGAAAGTTAATAAAATAAGAGAAAATAAATGAGACGTGTATTTTTTTTAATTGTAACGGTAATTATTTTTTGGTCAAATTTGTCGGCAAAAAAACTCGGTTATGCTTTGAGCGGGGGAGGCGCAAGAGGATTTGCCGAAATAGGCGTATTGAAAGTTTTGGAAGAAAACGGAATTTATCCTTCTTACATTGCCGGGACAAGTATAGGAGCAGTTATAGGCGGATTTTACGCTGCCGGATATTCAGTTTCGGAAATAGAAGAAATAGCAATGAATTTAAATTGGGACGACTTGCTTAAAGACGATGTAAAAAGGAAAAATCTTGCTCTCGGGGAAAAAAACTTTTATGATGATTCCGTAATAAATTTACAAATAAAAAAATCCGGCATCAGTTTGCCTCCGGGTCTTGTCGGCGGAAGAAAATTTGCTTCCAAACTCAGCATAAATTTAATTCATGTCCAAAATATACGAGATTTCTCGAAATTGCCGATTCCTTTCAGATGTATTTCCACTGATTTGGAAACAGGCGAAGAGTATGTTTGGACGGAAGGACTTTTGCCGCAAGCTTTACAGGCAAGTATGGCTATACCTTCCATTTTTTCGCCGGTGGAAGTAAACGGCAAGATATTGATAGACGGAGGTATTTGTCGAAATTTTCCTGTTCAGGATGTTTGGGAAATGGGAGCAGATGCCGTATTGGGAATTGATATTTCTTCCGAAAGCATGTCTCCGAAAGATTTGAATTCAGCTATGCGAATAATGAACCAAACCATTAATCTCAGCGGACTGAAATCAAACAAAGAACAAATAAAAAAATGCACTTATTATATGAAACTTCCCGTGAAAGATTATTCTATTCTTGATTTTAAACATAAAAGAAAAATTTTGGAAGCGGGAGAAACTTACGCAAGAAAATATTTTGCCGAACATCCTGAGATTTTGGAAGAGTTAAAAAAATTTGATTCAACTCCCGAAAGTCATATCAAAAAAATTAAAGATAAAATTTTTATCGGAAAAATTAAGGTTAAAGGCATTAAGATTGTCTCTGATGAATTTATTTATGATCGCATGCGTCTGGAGGAAAATCATTATTACAGTTTAGATGAAATAGAAAACGCCGCAGAAAGAATTTACGCTTCCAAGTTTTTTCAGTATGCGGATTTCAGTTTTGTCAAAAACGGTCAGAAATATGATTTAATTATAAAAGTAAAGGAGACTTCCGACGATAATCTCGGAATAGGTTTTGTTTTTGACTCCGATACAGGGGGAAGTTTAATACTTAATTCGATGTTTTTAAATTCGTTTTGGGAAGGGTCAAAAGCTTTTTTCGGTTTAAAATTAGATAAAACTCCGGAATTTAAAGCCGGATATTTTGCTTACACGGGATTAAATCCCGGCATAGGTTTTTGGGCATCTTATTACGGAGGTATTCAGGAACTTGACATCGGGTTGTCCGATTATGTCTCTCAATATAAAATTCATCGTCATAAACTTGATTTAATTCTGCAAGGACAATTGTCTTCCGATATATCGGCAGGATTGGGAAACTCTTTCGAATATTTAAAATCAAAGTTAAATTATTTGCAAGATTCCGAAATGAAAGGCGAAAACGAGACAACTACAGGTTCGGTTTTTGTCTTTGCGCTTGCCGATACCAAAGACAGACGTTATTTTGCTACTTCCGGAATAGATTTTTATGCCGAATACAGGGAATTTTATTATGTTAAAAGCGGATATGATTTTGATGATAATTTCGGAGATTCCAATTTCAGAAAATTTAAGTCTTCCTTTGAGTTAAGATTACCTGTTTCCGGACGTTTATCTCTTTTCTCAGGCTTTGCGCAATCTGTTTCTTTTAATAAACCGACGATTTCTCAGCACATTTATCTGGGCGGATTCAGAGATTACGACATCAATGATTTTATGAAATTTCCGGGAATAAAACTTGGAGAAATTGCCGCCAAAAATGCTGCAGTTTTTAAAGGAGGTTTGCAGTATGAAATCATTAAAAATCTTTTCGTCTGTACTGAGATAGACAAAGCTTTTACGGGTATAAAATGGGAAAATCTTTTTAAGGAAGAACGAGAAGAATATTTTTCCCTTAAAGTTGCAGCAGGATATTTAAGCCGGTTCGGTCCGGTTGCTTTGGAAGCGGCAAAGGCTCATAATTACAATGACTTAATCTTATTTTTAAGAATAGGATTTGACTGGTAACAAAAATATTTTACGTTATTTGGTTATTAAAAGAAATAAAAATTTTGCATAAACGTTTACTTTGAGATCCTTTAGTAAAAATTTTAATCTGAAACGAGGTAAAGATGAAAAAAAACATATTAATAATTACAGCGTTATTATGTGTTGTTAACCTGACGGCAAAGATAAAATTCGGAGCAATCCCGTTTGCTTATTACAGCGCGGAATTTAAAACTGCTTTCGGAGCTTATGCCGCCGCAGACAATATTTGGCAGGAAGGAACTCACATAAAGCTCGGGGGACTGACTTCCACCAATAAAACTCATTTTCTTTTTTATCAAATGCGGGAATTTAGAGTTCCGTTTACAAGAAGATTATTTTTTGAACCCAATTTTTATTTTGGAAGATACGGAGCCATTAAAATTTATCAAAATCCTTATTTGCCTTTGCCTTACGATCAATTGCCGGGACACAACGATTCCGACGGAGACGCTTATTTTGAGGTTTCCGGAAAAGATATTATCATACAACCTAATTTTTCCTGGCTTTTGCCGATAGGGGACGGGAAGAATCATATTAAATCTTACACGAAATTGAAATCGGGGAGAGTCGTTGAGTCGGAGAACGGAGGAACATCTTACAATCCGTTTAAAAGCGGACGGACAAAATTTATTCTTAATCCTTTTTACCGAAAACAAAAAGATATTGTCGGAAACGGTCTTGAACTCACTTTGCTTCATGAAAATTTCGATTGGGATTTTAACCCGACTAAAGGAAATAAATCCCGTATAACCTGGACAAAAGATTTCGGAACCGGAGAAAGTAAAGTCGATTGGGAAAAAATAGAAGTTGAATATGCCGAATACATTCGGATTAATAACTCCCGTAAGTATCCTTTGGTTTTGGTTTTGGACGGATGGGCTTCTCATTGTTCTTCTTGGAATATGAAAAATGACGAGGGATTATATAAAAGACCTCCGAGTTTTGCCGGTACCAAATTAGGCGGCAAAAAAAGATTTCGCGCTTATTACGAAGGACGCTTTAACGACAGATCGGCTGTTTGTTACATCGCTGAGATAAGACAGGTATTTAAATTAAATCCGTTAAAAGACAATCGGTTTTTGGAAAAATTCGGTTTGAACGTAAAATGGATGCAGACGGCGTATTTCTTTGAATTGGGAAGAGTTGCCCGCGATTGGGATATTGAAGAGCTTCACCGGGATATGAAACATGATTTCGGTATCGGACTAAGGATAAATGCCGATACGTTTTTACTTCGTTTGGATTATGCTTACGGAAGTGACGGAAGTCTTGTGCAAATGTTTATTGATCAGCCTTTCTAAAATAATCAATAAATTCGGAAGCTGTTTTTTTAAGATTTAATTCATGCATTCGGGGAACCCAAAAATCACTTCTCTTAAATTCAGGGAGAAGTTTTTCCGGCGTAATTTCTTTTTTCAGAATAGCAAAAAATTCTTCTTCCGAATATGATTCTCTGTATAATTCTTTTGCCGAAAGTTTAAGATTTTTCAGATAAAGAACATCTTTTTTTATTTTATCCGGTTTTACGGGCATACCGTGTCCGGGGATAATAAGTTGCGAGTTTATTTGCAAAATATTTTTAAGAGAAATTAACATTTCGGATGAATTGCCCCAAAAGAAATACGGTACGGAGTAATGTCCGTCGTTGCTGTTTAAAACCGTATCGCCGGCGAACAATATCTTTTCCCCGACCCAAAAAATTCCGATACTGTCGTCGCTGTGTCCGGGAAGAGAAAATAACTTAAATTTTTCTCCTTCGCACTCCAAATCATATTTTTTATCGAAAGTGATATCAGGATAGCGAAGATTTTTTTGTTTTACGAAAGATTTCCTGTCCGGTTTGATTACGTTTTTTTCTCGGGCAAGAGTTTTCAGATGATCTTTATGGGCAATTATTTCCGATTTCTCGTCTGCCAAAAACCTGTTTCCGTAACAATGATCGCTGTGCCAATGCGTATTGATGATAAAACGAACATCTTTGTTATATGCTTTCTTCTTTTCCGCTAATTCTTTTCCGTCTCTCGGGAAAAGCATGGTATCGATAATGATAAGATTTGACTTTGTCTCTATAAAAGAAGAATTAACGTAAACGTATTTAGACGAATATCGGATCATATCATTATTAATTTTATCTTCAAACAACATAATTTACCTCATTAACAATCAATTCGCAGTTGACAAAGAAATAAAAAACCGATTCCTTGAAAAGCAAATATTTTCGGCAATTGAATGATTGTTTCCGGGAGCATTTTTTTATACCGAAATCAGCAGGAGTAAATATGTCAAACGAATTAAAATATGAAGATTCCCCTTACCTCAGACAACATGCCGATAATCCCGTAAATTGGACAGCTTGGAATGAAAAGTCATTTGAAAAAGCCGAGCGTGAAGGCAAATTGATTTTTCTCTCCATCGGCTACAGCACTTGCCATTGGTGCCATGTCATGGAAAAAGAAAGCTTTGAAAATGAAGAAGTCGCTTCAATTCTCAACAAATATTTCGTCAGTATCAAAGCAGACAGAGAAGAAATGCCGGATGTCGATAAATATTATCAGGATATTCATTATTTGGTTAATCAAAGAGGAGGCGGATGGCCCTTAAGCGTCATTTTGCTTCCGGACAGAAAAGTTATTTTTATAGCAACTTACATACCTCGGGAAAATCAAGGCGGATTTTTGGGTTTTAAAGAACTTCTTCTCCGTTTAAACAATTCTTATCGAGAAAATAATCAGAAACTTTTGAAAGCAGGAAAAAGTATTGAAGAAGCTTACGAAAAATATAAAAATTTTCGAAAATTAACGACAAAAAAAGATAATGAAATAATTAAAAAATTTGTTCAAAATATAAAAAATGATTTTGATTTTGTAAATAAAGGAATGGGAACAGCTCCCAAATTTCCTCAAGCAAACGTACTCTCAACGCTCTTAAAGATATATCTTTTGAATAAGAATCCCGACGCCCTTCAAATGGCAAAAGAAACTTTGCATGCCTTGAGAAAAGGCGGAATAAACGACCAAATAGAGGGAGGATTTTACCGTTACAGCACAGATGAAGCATGGATGATTCCTCATTTTGAAAAAATGCTTTACACCAATGCCGAACTTTTGAGCGCTTATGCATTATTATATGAAACGGAAAATGAAGAAGAGACGAAAAAGGTTATTGAAGAAACGATAAAAGCAATGAAAGAAAGGTTCTTGTTCGACGGATTATATTTTTGCGCAAGCGATGCAGACAGCGACGGCGAAGAAGGAAAATATTTTGTTTTTAAATTTGAAGAAGCAAGAAATATTTTATCGGAAAACGGTTTTAGCGTAAAAGAAGTAAACGCCGTTTTAAATTATTTTAATATAACTGAATCCGGAAACTTTGAAAATTCTGCGAACAATCCTTATCTTTTGTCCGACGAAAAACCGGAACATTGCGAAAAAGCCAAAGAAGCATTGAAAAAATTGCGACAAAATGTTCCTTTCCCTTTTATTGACAAAAAAATTCTTACCTCCTGGAATGCTCTTTTTATTTCATCGCTGTTTGATGTCGGAGAAAAAGTGAATCCGTCATATATTGAAGATGCTCGGCAAACCTTGAATAAACTTCTGGAAACTTTGTACAAAGACGGTAAACTTTATCACCAAATACTGCCCGGTTCGATTTTGAAAAAAGAAGCTTTGCTGGAAGACTTTGCATTTTTGAGCGAAGCTCTTCTTAAAGCTTACAGATTAACCGGAAATGAAAAATATTTAGATAAGGCTGAAGATTTTTTGAAAACGGCTGAAGAAAAATTTTACCGAAACGAACGCTGGTATCTTGGCGAATTTAAAGCTCAGGCTTCGCCGGAAGACAACGCTTATAAAAGTCCTCTTGCATCCGTTATTTCAGCCAAAATCGAGATTGCTCTTTATCGGGGAAATCAAGAGATGTTTGCCGTTGCCGAGAAAATGTTTAATGAAGATTCGGCAAATTTGGAGGATTATCCTCAAGCTTATCCGAGCGCCGTTTTTACGGGAATACAAATCCGCGAAAAACAAACTTTGCTGAAAATTCCGAAAACGGAATATGAAAATTCTTTGCCGGAGATAAAAAAAATGAAAAATCCTCTTATTTTAACCGTAAAAACGGATGAAGAAATATTTTCGGGATGTGAAATTTATGCATGTTTTGCTTACGGGAAAAAATTAAATGTCGTATTAGAAGAAGTTACGAAAAGATATAATAATAAATTAAAATAATTTCTGTTTTTTGTTGCAAATTAATTAACCTTGCAATTTATTGGTTTTAATTTTGAAATCGTAAAATATTTTACGGTAAACAGTCCTTTAACATCGCAAAAACAAATCTGCGGAGCAGTTTAATGAAATTTATTTATTTAATCGCAAAAAAAATAACAATTCAATGAGGAACAAATGAAACAAATTATCCAAAAACAGGTAATGATGAACAAAGTTTTGTATGCTTTGTCTCCCGTTATACTATTCTCGATTTTTTTGTTCGGATGGCGAGTTGCCGCTGTTTTGGCAGTAAGCAATTTAACCGCATTTATCACGGAGTTTTTATTTATTAAAAACAAACCCGGGAAAAAAGTATCGATGGCTGTTTTCGTTACCGGAACCCTGCTGGGGCTGACATTGCCTCCGACTATTCCTTTATGGATAGCGGCTGTCGGCTCTGCGGTTGCAGTGTTATTCGGGAAAATGGTTTTCGGCGGATTCGGAATGAATATCTTTAATCCTGCCATAGTCGGAAGAACTTTTATTTACGTATCTTTCCCAAATCAAATGACGGTTAACTGGTTACGTCCATTGGCAAAGTTTCCGGGAGGTTTCGTAAAATGGATGCAGCCTGATTTATTGACTTCAGCCACCCCCATAAGCATGGCTGATGCAGGAACAAAATCAGTTTCGGACTTAAACGCTTTTGCCGGTTTTATTTCGGGAAGTATAGGAGAAACATCAGCAATTTTGATTATTCTTGCTGCTGTTTATCTGGTTTTTACTAAAACGGCAAAATGGCAGTCGATGGTTTCGACATTGCTTTCTTTTATCGTTTTCACTTTGTTGTTTTACCGCGAAAATCCGATTCCGTTTATTATTTACGGAGGATTGCTTTTCGGAACGGTATTTATGACAACCGACCCGGTTTCCATGCCGAAAGAAAAAACAACTGTTTGGATATACGGGATTTTAATCGGATTCCTGACCGTCTTCATAAGAAAATATTCTTTATTCAGAGAAGGTTTTATGTTTGCTCTTTTGCTTGCAAACTCTTTTACCCCGATTATTGAATATGCCGTTAATAAGATGAAAAAAAAGAGGGGATAAAAATGGAATCAAAAACTGAATTTAGAGAAAAGAGATTTTATCCTGTGTTCTTTATGATTATTTTATCTTTCTTTTTTGTCGGAATTGTTGCTGCAATGTACCATTCCACATCAGAAAGAATAAGTCTTCACAACGAGTTACAGTTTAAATCAAAAATATTGAATTTATTCGGATTGTCGAATAAAGAAATTGAAAAACAATTTGAAAAATCAATCTCTAAAAAGCAAAAAGGAGATATGATTTATTATGAAGCTGCAAACGAAAAGGGATTAATAGGTTACGCTTTTGAAATTTCCGGAAGCGGATTATGGGGTACGATAAATGCCGTAATAGCCGTCAGTCCCGATTATAAAAAAATAACCGGTTTTGATATAATCAGTCAAAATGAAACTCCCGGTCTGGGCGGAAGAATTACGGAAGATTGGTTTAAAAATCAATTTATAAATAAAATTATTCTTTCCGGGAAAAAAATCGTAAATTTTGAACTTATTCCTGAAAACGAGGAATCAAAAGATAATAAAATCAGACAAATTACGGGAGCAACTCTATCAGGAAAAGCGGTTTTGAAAATGATTCATAATGAATATGAAAATATTTTGACTGAGATGGAGATTGAGTATGACTAAAATGCAAATTTTTAAAGAAGCGGCTTTTAAAGAAAATTCCGTATTGCTTCATGTTTTGGGGATTTGCTCTGCTTTGGCGGTTACAAATCTTATGATGAACAGTTTAATTATGGGACTCGGAGTAATGTTTGCTCTTGCTCTGTCGTCATTTACGATTTCTCTTTTGCGCGAATATACGCCCGGCAGAGTCAGAATGATGGCTCAAACCTTGGTTATCGCGTCTTGGGTAATCGTAGTGGATATTGTTTTAAAAGCATTTTTGCCGGAAGTAAGCAAATCTCTCGGACCTTACGTCGGGTTGATAATCACAAATTGTATCATTATGGGACGGGCGGAAGCTTTTGCCGCCAAGAACGGACCTTTTGATTCCATGATTGACGGAATAGGAGCCGGATTGGGTTATACTCTGGTTCTTTTGGCAATTGCTTCTGTACGCGAACTGTTCGGTTTCGGTTCGATTTTCGGATTTCAAATTTTAGGCGATTGGTGGGTTAAATGGTCAATTATGGTAATGGCTCCCAGCGCTTTCTTCGCCTTGGCGATTTTAATGTGGATAGTCCACAATAAACAAAATAAAAAATAAGGGGAAATTTATGGACATCAGCCCGATTATACTGTTTACGGCAGCAATATTTACAAGTAATATCCTGTTATCCAATTTTCTCGGAATGTGTTCTTTTCTTTCCATTTCGAGAGAAGTTGAATCTTCTTTGGGATTGGGGATGGCGGTATTTTTCGTTTTAACCGTAACCACGGCAATTAATTACTTGGTTTATCACCATATTTTGGTTCCTCTGAATATTGTTTATCTGCAATATATAATATTTATTATTGTCATTGCCGCCTTTGTGCAATTGACGGAAATTCTTATTGAGCATTTTACGCCTGTTTTGTACTATTCTCTGGGAATTTTTCTCCCTCTTATCACGGTAAACTGCGCTATATTCGGAGTTTCGCTTTTCATGGTTATCAGAAAATATAATTTTATCCAGAGTGTTTGCTTCGGAGCGGGAAGCGGTCTCGGATGGTTATTGGCTATTCTGGCATTGGCGGGTATCAGGCAAAAACTTAAAGACAAGTTTATTCCGGTCGGTCTGAGAGGAGCGGGAATCAGCCTTATCACTGCCGGAATCATGGCGCTTGCCTTTATCGGATTTTCCGGTATCGTTGTCATTCAATAAACGGAGTTTTACTTATGTTAATTTTAATTCAATTATTAATCGCAGTCGGGATTACGGCTTTTTTGTCTCTGATGCTGGTTGTGGCGGAAATGTTATTTGCAAATTACGGAGAATGTGAAATTGATATAAACAAAGGAGAGAAGAAACTCAAAGTAAAAGGAGGAAGTTCTCTTCTCAGCAGTTTAGCTGAAAATAATATCTTTATCCCTTCTGCTTGCGGAGGACGAGGAAGTTGCGGATTTTGCAAATTAAAAGTTGTTGACGGCGGCGGACCTTTACTCCCTACGGAAAAGCCTTTTCTTTCTCCGGCAGAGATTAAGGATAATGTCAGACTTTCCTGTCAGGTAAAAGTAAAAAATGATCTCCGAATTCAAGTTCCGGAAGAGTTGTTTGCCATAAAACAGTTTAAAGCTCGAGTCAAAAAAATAGAAAATTATACTTATGATATTAAAGGATTGACTTTTGAACTTCTGGAGCCTGACAGCATTCATTTCAAAGCCGGACAATATATGCAATTATCAACCGTTAAATACGGAAAAGTAAAACAATCCGTATCTCGCGCTTATTCTATTTCAAGCAATCCCAACAATCCGAAGGATCTTCAATTGATTATAAGAAGGGTTCCGGACGGAATTTGCACAACTTGGGTTCATGATTATTTGAAAGAAAACGATGAAGTTAAATTGACCGGACCTTTCGGAGATTTTTATATCAGAGATACCGATAACGACATTGTTTTCATTGCCGGCGGTTCAGGAAAAGCTCCCATTAAATCTATGATAGAAAATCTTTATGATGCCGGATGCGAAAGAAAAATGACTTATTTCTTCGGAGCAAGAGCGGTAAAAGATTTATATCTTACCGATTATTTGAAATCTTATGAAGATAAGTTAAAAGAATTTACTTATGTTCCTATATTATCAAGCCCTGAAAAAGACGATAATTGGCAAGGAAGAACAGGTTTTATTATGCCTCATTTTGGAGAATTTATAAAACATCCTGCTCAAACTGAAGCCTATCTTTGCGGAAGTCCCGGCATGATTAATGCAGTATCCAAAGGATTAACCGATATGGGCGTTCCTGAAGATCAAATTTACTATGACAGTTTTTAATATTTCACGGGGGAAAATATGAAACAGATACCGCAAGAAGAAAAAATAATGAAAAAACTGGAAGCCGGCGTATTGACGGCAGACGGATTTCTGGGTAATGATCAACGCAGTTTTTTTGAAATTATTGAATCCGATAAAGCGGAATTAGAAAAATTCGATAAAACTTCTCGGGAAGCGGGAGAGAGACTCAGATATTTCTACGATTCCTCGGTATATGCCTATGACGGTCCGATTATTGTAGATGAAAATTACGAAATCGAAAATCAAACCGTAAGAGGTTTTCTTCTTTGTCCCTTTTCTCATCCGGGAAGATATCCCAAAGGAGAATTAAGAATAAAAAACCTTAAACTGAACAAAGAAATTAAAGTTACTCCTCTGAATATTCATTTGATAGAAGAACACGGATTTTTTGAAGGAAAAGGTTCTTCTCATCGTTTGGAAATAAAAGATTTGATGGAAGTAATTTTTTAAACTTATAATCTCAAACAATAAACAGCTTCGGTCGGAGCTGTTTTTTTATTTAAACAAAAATTTGAAGTTTATCCTTTATTGAGTTTATGTTTTTATTTTAAGATTTCCTGAAGTCTTATTTGCATTTATTTTATAGAAATACAAATGATTATGAGGAGATATTTATATTGATTAAATCTATTAAAAAAAGATAGATAACGGTTTAAATCCGTTAAAATAAAATCATAATATTTGACGTTCGGCATCTGTTTTGAAATTTTGGGAAAAAATTTATTTTATGAGGAAAAATGAAACCTGCAATAATACTTATTATGTTAATGACAACTCTGTTATTCGGCTATGACGAGCCTTCCCTAAAAATTACCGAAATATTTAATAATCAAAAGTCTCTTCCGGGAACTGCCGTTTTGAAGAAGAGAAATTCTTTGCTTTTATTGGAAAAAACTCGTTATCTTCCTATGGAAGAGCTGGCAAGAAAAACTTTTGTCAAAGGCGGAATTGAAATCACTGAATCTAATTTTGCTCAAAAACGCAATTCTTACGTAACAGAATTTAAAATTCTTGATTTGGAGACAAAACAAACCGTAACGCTTAACATACCGCCCGGAAAATACGGATGGGCTGATATTTCTTACGATGAGAAATACTTTCTTTTTAACGAATACAAAGAAGATAAAATTATTCTTTGGCTTTATGATTTGGATACGAACAAACGCAAAAAACTCGCTGAAGGATTATCTCAAGCAATTGCTGACGCTTTTCGGATAATGCCGGACGGAAAACATGTTTTAGCGCAATTGCGAGCTTTTAAAAATTCGGAAAAGCCGGGAAAAGATATCATTCCTCCCGGTCCCGTTATTTACGAAACAGGAGAAAAAGCCGGACAACTCAGGACTTATCCGAACCTTGTTTCATCAAAATACGAAGAAGATTTATTTAAGTATTATTCTTCTTCCGTTCCTTATTTGATAGATATAGAATCCGGTGAAAGCAGAAAAATTCTGGAACCGGCAATTTACAGGAATTTGGAGTACTCGCCGGACGGCAGATATTTCATTGCTCGAACAATTGATTCCGTTTCTTACAAAGTACCGTGGTGGAAATTCGGAAATACTTACAAGTTATATAATAATAAAGGAAAATTGATAAAAGTTTTGAAATCGGAAGCTCCTGCCGTAAATTTGGTTGCCGGGCAGACTGTAACAGGACCGAGACATATTTTTTGGAATCCCGTTAAACCCTCAACTTTGGTTGCCGTCGAAGCTTTGGACGGCGGTTTGCCGAAAAATAAAGCTGAATTCAGAGACAGATTACTCTCTTTTAATCCTGAAAAAGATAAGGATTTTGTAAAAGGGCGTAAGTTGAAGTTCAGATTTGCCGGCATGACACCGATTAATGAAAATTATTATACTGTAAGCGAATACGACAGAGAAAATAATTGGTATTACGTAACTTTATATGATATGAAAAATAATAAAACAACAGAATTGCAAAATTCAAGCATCGACGATCATGAAGCAAGATTAGGATCAATGTTTGAAACAAAAAACAATGCCAATGACAAAATGCCTCTGGTTTACGAAAATAAAATTTATTTTACCAAACAAGAATATTCGGAGGAAGGAACTTATCCTAAAATTTACTCTCTTGAACTTGATACAGGCAAAAAATCCGATATCTGGAAATCGGAACGAAATTTTTATGAATATTGCATAGGTAATCTTGATGATAAAATGAATAAACTGGTTATACATCGAGAATCTCCCGTTGATTATCCCAATAAATTTATTTATTCCGAAGGAAAATACGAAAAAGTTACGGATTATATCGATCCGACTCCTGAATTAACATCTTTAAAAAAAGAATTTATAACTTATAAAAGAAAAGACGGTCTGGAATTATCCGGGATGCTTTATCTTCCTGCCGATTATAAAAAAGGAGAGAGATTGCCGCTTCTTTTGCATGCTTATCCCAGGGAATATACGTCCAAAGAACTGGCATCCCAAAAAGTGAATTATCAAAATAAATTTAATTATTTTTGGGGTTCCCGAGATTTGTATATGTGTTTGGAAGGATTCGCCGTTTTAGAAAACGCCAATATTGCCGTAGTGGGTGATCCGGAAACGGCAAACGATACTTTTATAGATCAAATAAGAGATTGCGCGCAAGCAGCCGTTGATTATTTGGATTCTCGGGAGATTATAGACCCTGAAAGGGTTGCCGTTACAGGACACAGTTACGGAGCTTTTATGGTTGTTAATTTATTGGCGAGAACAGATATTTTTGCTGCCGGCATTGCCAAAAACGGAGCCTACAACAGAACTCTTACTCCTTTCGGATTTCAAAGCGAGCGCAGAACTTTTTGGAAAGCAAAAGATATTTATTTTAATATTTCTCCTTTCATGTTTGCCGATAAGATTAATGAACCTTTATTGCTTATTCACAGCTTGGAAGATTCCAATCCCGGCACTTATCCCATACAAAGCAAACGCTTGTATCAGGCTATAGAAGGTAACGGCGGAACTTGTCGTTATCTGGAATTGCCTCTGGAAGATCATTCTTACGTAACGAAAGAAACTCATCTCCATTTACTTGCGGAATATATCGATTTCCTTAATAAATACGTTAAAAACCGTAAAATAAAATAGTTATTTTTATTGGTTTTTCCGTCTTTTTATGCTGTCTTGCGGAGATTAAAACAAAACATCCTCAAAAAGCGTTGACAATAAGCTAAAATTAAAAAAATCGTATTTGATTTAAAATATATGCAAAAAATTATGTATTTTATTGTAAATTGAAGATAAAAAAATAAATTCCTTGGAGGAATCATGACAAAAAGAATATACACCTTCGGAGCAGGAGAAGCTCAAGGCGATACGACAATGAAAAATCTTCTCGGCGGAAAAGGCGCAAACCTTGCCGAGATGAACAAAATCGGAGTTCCGGTACCTGCCGGATTTACCATTACCACTGATGCTTGTACAGAGTATAACACCGTCGGTAAAGACGAATTCGTCAAATTATTATGGGACGAACTCGGAGCAGGGATCAAGCACGTCGAAAAAATCATGAATGCAAAATTCGGCGATAAAGAAAATCCGCTTTTGGTTTCCGTACGCTCAGGAGCCAGAGTTTCCATGCCCGGCATGATGGATACCGTTCTTAATCTCGGTCTTAACGAAGAAGCTGTGGAAGGATTGGCAAAAAAATCAGGAAACGCAAGATTTGCCTGGGATTCATACAGAAGATTCGTTCAAATGTACGGAGACGTTGTTCTCGGCATGAAACCCGAATCCAAAGAAGACGAAGATCCTTTTGAAGTAATTCTTCATCATGCCAAAGAGGCAAAAGGTGTTAAAAACGATACTGATCTTGATGTCGATGATCTCAAAAAATTGGTTGTTGATTTTAAAGCAGCCGTAAAAAAACAAACCGGTAAAGATTTCCCGGACGAACCTTGGGAACAACTTTGGGGAGCAATCATTGCCGTTTTTGAAAGCTGGAACAATGACAGAGCAGTGTACTACAGAAAAATGAATAAAATCCCGGGTGAATGGGGAACAGCCGTTAACGTACAAGCCATGGTTTACGGAAATATGGGCGAAAATTCCGCTACCGGCGTTGCTTTTACTCGCGATGCCGCCACGGGAGAAGACATCTTTAACGGAGAATATCTCATAAACGCGCAAGGCGAAGACGTGGTTGCCGGTATTCGAACTCCTCAGGAAATCACTTTGGAAGGATCAAAAAGATGGGCTGCCATGCAAAACATCTCCGAAGAAGACAGAGCTTCAAAATATCCGTCTTTGGAAGAAACCATGCCCGAAATTTATAAGCAGCTTTGCGAAGTTGAAACCAAACTTGAAAATCATTATAAAGATATGCAGGATTTGGAATTTACCATTCAAGACGGAAAACTTTGGCTTCTGCAAACCAGAAACGGCAAAAGAACCGGAGCAGCCATGGTTCGCATGGCAATGGAAATGCTTGAACAAAACTTCATCGACGAAAAAACGGCTCTTTTGAGAGTTGAACCCAATAAATTGGACGAACTTCTTCACCCCGTATTCGATAAAACCGCCATTAAAGAAGCAAAAGTTCTCGCTAAAGGTCTTCCGGCTTCACCGGGAGCGGCAGCAGGACAATTGGTTTTCTTTGCCGACGAAGCCTCAAAATTTGAAAATGCCGTTCTTGCCAGAATTGAAACTTCGCCTGAAGATCTTGAAGGCATGAACGTTGCCAACGGTATCCTTACAGCCAGAGGCGGAATGACTTCTCACGCCGCAGTGGTTGCCAGAGGAATGGGAAAATGCTGCGTTTCAGGCGCCGGAGAAATTAAAATAGACTATAAAGAACGTAGCATGACCATAGGAGAACTTACCTTGAAAGAAGGTGATTGGGTTTCCTTAAACGGTTCTACCGGTGAAGTTTACGAAGGTAAAATAAAAACCATCGAAGCCGAACTTTCCGGAAACTTCGGTAAATTGATGAAAATTTGCGATAAATATACGAGAATGTATGTCAGAACCAATGCCGATTCTCCTAAAGATGCGGAAGTTGCCCGTAATTTCGGAGCTCAGGGTATCGGACTTTGCCGTACCGAACACATGTTCTTTGAAGGCGAAAGAATTAAAGCCATGCGTGAAATGATTCTTGCCGATGACGAAGCGGGAAGAAAAGAAGCTCTCGCTAAAATCCTTCCTTATCAAAGAGCTGATTTTGAAGGAATATTCAAAGCAATGAGCGGTTACGGCGTTACCGTGCGCTTGCTTGATCCTCCGCTTCACGAATTTGTTCCTCACGAAGAAAAAAATCAAAAAGAAATGGCTGAAGAAATGGGTATTTCTCTTGAAGCAGTTAAAGCAAAAGTTGAATCTCTTCACGAATTCAATCCCATGCTCGGTCACAGAGGATGCCGTCTCGGAAATACTTATCCCGAAATTACCGAAATGCAGGCTCGCGCCATTATAGAAGCTGCCTTAAACATGAAGGAAGCCGGATTCGATCCTAAACCCGAAATTATGGTTCCGCTTATCGGAACTGTTGAAGAATTCAAGATGCAGGCAGATATTATTCGCAAAACAGCCGAAAAAGTATTTGAAGAAAAAGGAAATAAAATCGAATTCCTGGTCGGAACGATGATCGAAATTCCGAGAGCCGCTTTAACAGCCGATCAAATCGGTAAAGAAGCTCAATTCTTCAGTTTCGGAACAAACGACCTTACGCAAATGACTTTCGGTTACAGTCGAGACGATGCCGGAAAATTCCTTCCGATTTACATGGACAAAGGCATTCTTAAAGAAGATCCTTTCCAAGTTCTTGATCAAACCGGCGTCGGTCAATTGGTTGAAACGGGAACTAAAAAAGGAAGAAGTGCCAATCCTGATTTGAAAGTCGGTATTTGCGGAGAACACGGCGGAGAGCCGAAGTCGGTTACTTTCTGCAATAAAGTCGGAATGAATTACGTAAGCTGCTCGCCTTTCAGAGTTCCGATTGCCAGATTGGCTGCCGCTCAAGCTGCCGTTGAACAAAAATAATTTGATGTTTAAAAGGGCTTCGCAAGAAGTCCTTTTTTTATCTTTAAATCAGCTGAAATAAACTGATCCCTGAATGTTGTATTATAAAATTTAACTTTCTGAGATCAGTTTTTTTATTTTATAATTTTCTATATGAAAAATCTCTATGTATTTTGCAGGCGGTTAAATTTTTTTTACTGCGAATATGTTTATTGAATTATTCCTGAAATAGAGAGTTAAAGACGTTTTCATGTGAGAGTTTCAAAATATTTTCAGCCTTTAAATCTATGATTCTTTTAGAAATTACCTTTTTCAGATTTTAAACTTTTATGACAGAGATATTTCTTCATCCTCGTCAATCGAAACGAATCAGTATTTTGTTAAAAGTCCGGAGATATAAAGATTTCTGTTTCTTGCGGTTATAAAAAATCTGTTGCCCGAAACAGGGAATTAAAAAAATTGACGCATATCTATAAAAATAAGAGGACATAATGAAAACCGATACCGTAAATATATTATATAAAGAATTATCAGAATTTTTGGAAATTGAAGAGATAAAAAAACTTATTGAAATTCCCCCGAATGAAGAAATGGGAGATTTTGCTTTACCGTGTTTTGTTTTGGCTAAGAAATTGAGAAAAAATCCTAAACTGATTGCGGAAGATTTAGTTTCCAAGCTTTCCGACAATGAATATTTTACCAAAGTTGAAGCAGTTTCCGGTTATCTTAATCTTTTTGTAAACAGAAAAATTCTTACGGAAAAAGTATTAACCGAATCCTTGAAAGAGGGATACGGAAAAGGTAACGAAAAATCCGTAACCGTTGTTGAATATTGTTCTCCCAATACTAATAAACCTCTGCATTTGGGGCATTTAAGGAATATGGCGATAGGAGAGAGCGTCTCCAGAATTTTGCAGTATGCCGGTCATGACGTAAAGAAAACCTGTATCTTTAATGACCGAGGAGTTCATATTTGCAAATCCATGTTGTCTTACCGTGATTTCGGAAAAGGTTCTTCGCCCGAAAGCGAAAACATAAAATCTGATCATTTTGTGGGAGATTATTACGTAAAATTTGCTGACCGGTCAAAAGTTGATCCCGACTACGAGAAAAAAGCATTGCAAATGTTGGAAGAATGGGAAGCCGGTAAAAAAGATGTTACGGAACTTTGGGAAAAAATGAATAATTGGGCTTTCCGGGGATTTGCCGAAACTTTTGAACTTTTCGGAACCGAATTTGACAAAGAATATTACGAAAGCAAGATTTTCCGCAAAGGAAAAGAAATTATTTTGGACGGATTAAAACGAGGAATCTTTAAAAAGCGGGAAGACGGAGCGGTTATTGCTGATTTAGAAGAATTCGGATTGGGAGAAAAAGTTTTGCTTCGTTCAAACGGCACTTCGGTTTATATCGTGCAGGACATTTTTTTGGCATACCTGAAATATCTTGATTTTAATTACGACAAATCGGTTTACGTGGTCGGAAACGAGCAGGAATATCATTTTAAGGTTTTGAAAAAGATTCTTCAAATAAACGGAAACAAATACGCCGACGGCATAGAACATCTTTCTTACGGAATGGTGGAACTTCCCGAAGGAAAAATGAAATCAAGAGAAGGAACCGTGGTTGATGCCGACGATTTAATTAAATCGACTGCCGATCTTGCCGCCGAAGAAATCATAAAGCGTAATCCCGAATCTGAAGAAAACGAAGTAAAAAAACGAAGTTTAATAATTGCTCTTGCCGCTTTGAAGTATCAACTTTTGAAGACGGAAACCACCAAAAACATGATGTTTAATCCGAAGGAAGCCATAAGATTTGAAGGTGATACCGGACCTTATCTTCTTTACGGTTACGCTCGAGCTTCTTCTATTTTGAGAAAAACGGATATTCCTCTTGATGCGCGAGGTTGGGAAGCAAATTCAGATGAAATAAGACTCATCAAAAAGATTTCCAGGTTCCGCGAAGTTCAAAAAAATACGGCAGATCGTCTTATGCCTTCCATGACGGCTGCTTACGCTTTTGAGCTTTGTCAGATATTTAATCGATTTTTCCATGAGTGTCCGGTGCTTCGCAGCGAGAATCCGGGACAGCGTTTGGCATTGGTTGCGGCTTTCAGAAATACGATGGGAACAGTGCTTGATTTATTGGGAATAGAAAAATTGGAAGAGATGTAATCTTTTTATTTTAGAAATAATTCAACTTAAGGCGCGAAAAAAATTAATCTTATCGCACCGATATTTTTACTCTGATTTTCAGGAGACAAAATGAAACATATTTTACTTGCAACGCTATTGCTTATGACTTGTTTATTAAGCGCAAAAACAACTTCGGCCCAATGGTTTGAGGAGGCGAAATTCGGTATTTTCATTCATTGGGGTTTATATGCGAATATAGGTTACAGCGAGTGGAATATGGATCATTTCAGAATCCCTCCCGAAGAATATTCCGAGATGGCAAAAGAATTTAATCCTCAAAAGTTTGATCCGAAAGAATGGGCAAAATTATTTAAAAAATCGGGTGCTGAGTATGCGGTTGTCGTCAGCAAACACCATGACGGATTTTGTCTTTACGACACAAAGTTTACCGATTACAATATAATGAATACTCCTTTCGGAAAGGATGCTGTTCGCCTGTTGAAGGAAGCCTGTGAAGCCGAAGGTCTGAAATTCGGTATTTATTATTCGGTGATGGATTGGCATCATCCGGATTATTTGCCTCGTCGTTATTGGGATAAACGTTCTTCCGAAAATGCCGATTTGAACAGATATAAAGAATTTTTTAAAAATCAGGTAAGAGAAATTATTACCGAATATAATCCGGCAATAATCTGGTTTGACGGCGGTTGGGAAGGAACTTTCGATGATGTCGAAACAGCCGAAATTACGAAGATGATTTATAATTTAAAGCCCGATATTTTGATAAATAACCGCTTATCGAATAATGCCGAAGGAGACTTTAAAACTCCCGAAGGGTTTGTTCCCGCAACCGGCATAAGAAACGAAAAAGGCGAAAAAACGGTTTGGGAGACCTGTTCCACGATGGGAGATTGCTGGGGTTATAATCCTTATCAGACTAATTTTTTTTCTTCTCGCAACTTGATAAGAATGTTGGTTGAGATAACTTCCAAAGGCGGAAATTTATTGCTGAATGTCGGTCCGACGGCAGACGGCGAAATTCAACCCGAGTTTGAAGACAGACTTTTGAAAATGGGAGATTGGCTGAAAGAAAACGGAAAAGCAATTTATGGCTGCAACGAAAATAAATTCCCGGTCATTCCTTTTTTCGGAACATCAGTTACATCCGAAAATAAAATATACTTGCATGTTTTCCTTAAAGACAAAGACAATAAAATCAAACTTCCGGTCATAAACGGAATTTCCTCCGTAAAATTTTTAAACGGTAATAATGAATTAAATTACAAAACCGAAAAAGGATTTACGACTGTCTTTATTCCGGATGAATTGCCTGACTTGAATTCTTCCGTCATCGAAATTTCTCTTTCCGATACAAGGCAAAATTTTGAATTTAATCCGACGTATAAAGGCGATATAATTCTTTCCGCTTCGGAAGCCGTTTTTGATCCGATTTACACGGAAATAGAAAAAATTCAATATTACGACAAAGTTTTACTCGGCAATTGGAATTTTAAAGCAAACGGCAAAGCCGTAAAATGGGAATTTAATCTTGCCGAAAGCGGAAAATATCTTCTTGAAATTTACGCAACCGGGAAAATTGAAGAAGCCGGAGAAATGAAAACGGAAATAACCGTAAATGATTCCGTTTTTACCGAAATTTTACCGGGATTGCCCAAATGGACGGCTCTAAACAAAGCTTTGGATAAGCCGGGCTTGTCATTTGAGACAACCTTGAACAAAGATAAAAATATTGTCAAAATAAGCATGCCGGAATTGATAAACGACAAATCTTTAATTCTGGAAAAAATTGTTTTGAAGAAAACAGGAGAGATGAAATAAAAACAGTTTATCTTAAACCCTGATCTTTAATCTTTCTTTGACGTTTTTTGCTTTCCTTCATAATGAATATCCAGATATTTTCGAGAAAATCTTCATCCAGACGTTTTTTATTGATTGATTTCAAATTATCCAAAATTTCTTTTTCTCTGTTTTCGTCATAAACAGTTTTTTTTAACTTGGCTATTTTATCTGTTTCGGCAAAACGTTTTATCAGTAATTCCAGAATTTTCGAGTCAGTATCATCTATATTTTTTCTTATTTCTTTTAACATGTTTTACCTTTTTGTTATCTCCGAGTCATTTTGTAATTTAGAGTAAAAATTAATTATTTTCAATGCTTCGGCGTAAATATTTTTTTTGTCCGGTTTTGCTGATTTTGAAAGAGTAAATTTCATGACAAATTCTTTTGCGGTTTCAAATTTTACGTCATGAGTAAATTTTTGCATAAGTTTTCCTATAATCTCTCTAGGCGGAAGTTTTGTGTTATCAAACTCCAAACTTAAAGTGTTTCCTCTTATTTTACAACCTTTCAGTCCGGCTTGTTTGGCAATGAATCTTAAACGATAAAATTCTATTGTTTGCAGAGCAACTTCAGGCAAAGCGCCGAAACGATCCCTTAATTCGTCTTTCAGTTCTCCGAACATTTTTTCGTCGTTAAAATCAAGCAATCGATTATAAATTTGGAGACGCGTTTTTTCATCCGGGATAAAATAATCGGGGAAATAATAATCAACTTCTATTTTTACCGGATTGAATTTATCTGCTTTTTCAGCATCTTCCCACCAGTCTCCCGTTTTTTTCTTTTCTATGTTTTCTATAGCGCTTTCCAACAATCTGTTGTAATGGTTAAATCCGATGGAATTTATTACTCCGCTTTGTTTCGTTCCGAGCATGGTTCCTGCTCCTCGCAATTCCAAATCCTGCATTGCTATTTGGTAACCGGCTCCGAGATAATCGTATTCCGTCAACATTTCCAGACGTTTCCTTGAAATATCGTTAAGGTTTTTCGGGATTATAAGATAGGCGTAAGCTCGTCTGTTGCTTCGCCCGACTCTTCCTCTTATTTGGTAAAGTTGAGCCAATCCGAACATATCTGCCCGATTGACAATCAAAGTATTGGCGTTGGGAATATCTATTCCTGTTTCAATGATTGCGGTGGCAACAAGCAAATCAAATTTATGGTCGGCAAAATCAATCATAACTTTCTCAAGCTGTTTTTCAGGCATTTGCCCGTGTCCGACTTTAATATTTACGTGAGGTACGATTTTTTTAAGATTTTCGGCAACGGTGTTTATGGTTTGAACTCGATTATGCAGAAAAAATATCTGACCTCCTCGGTCAATTTCCCGATTAATTGCTTCCTTGATAACCGGTTCATCGTATCGGCTTATAATTGTTCTTACGGGAAGGCGAGCTTTCGGAGAAGTTTGGATTAATGATATTTCTTTCATTTTGGACAATGCCATATTTAAGGTTCTGGGAATAGGGGTGGCAGACATGTAAAGCGTATCTATATTGCTTTTGAATTTTCTCAATTTTTCTTTGTGCCGAACTCCGAATCTGTGTTCTTCGTCAACTATAAGCAATCCGAGATTTTTGAAAATAACGTCTTTGGAAAGGATTCTGTGAGTGCCTATAACAATGTCCGTTTCGCCTGCTTTTAATTTCTCGATATCTTTTTTTATTTTGGTTTTGGTGCGGAATCTGCTCAACATCGAAATAGTAACGGGATATTGGGCAAGCCTTTCTTTAAATACTAAATAATGTTGTTCCGCCAACAGAGTGGTCGGTACCAGAATTGCAACCTGATAACCGCTGAGGACGGCTTTAAATGCCGCTCTGATTGCAACTTCAGTTTTGCCGAATCCCACATCTCCGCACAGAAGACGTTCCATAGGTACGGGAGATTCCATATCGGCTTTGATTTCTTCCGAGGCTCTTTTTTGATCGGGAGTGTCTTCGTAAATAAAAGCTTCTTCCATCATTTCTTGCCAGGTATTGTCCGGATCGAAAGAAATTCCTCTTTTGGAACGTCTTTCCGCATATAATTTTATCAAATCCTTGGCTGATGTTTCGATTTGTTTACGGGCTCTTTTCTTTTGCGTATCCCATTTTTTACCGCCGATTTTATGAATGGTCGGAACATATCCTTCTTCTGAAACAAATTTCGATACCAATTGCAATTGGAAAGTCGGAACGTAAATTCTGTCTTTTCCTGCGTAAGTCAGGACCAAACATTCGATATTGTTTCCCTCCACCGTCATTTTTTTTAAACCTTCGTAAATTCCGATTCCGTAATCTATGTGCACTATATAATCGCCCAGTTTGAGAGATTTATAATCCGTAAGAGCTTCATCTTTTGAAAACTTGGCGGAATTTCTTTTTTGTTTGTAACGAGAGAAAATTTCATGATCGGTAAAAATGGTCAATTTGGAGTCGGTTAAGGTAAATCCTTTATGCAAACATCCAAGCTTAAAATTTATTCTTCCGGCATAGTCTGCCAAAATTTCTTTCATCCTTTGACTCTGACTTCTGTTGTCGCTTTGAATGATAACTTCGTATCCCGATTGCAGTTTTTCGTCGATACTTCCGGTAACGATGTCCAAATCGCCGTGGACAGAGGTTTGAGGAATGACAGGCGCTTCCGCATAATCGGAAATTCCGGGAAATTCCTGATAAGAATTGGAAAGGTAATGAACATTAGCCGTTTTTATGAGATTTTCGAGATATTTCTTGTCGGCAAATACATCTTTGATCTCCGGTAAAATATCTTTGGGGCGATTAAGCTTTGCTTTCGCTCTCAATTCGGTTGTCTCTTCTTGCAGACGTTCCAGACAGGAATCCGTGTATTGAAATTCGTCAAAAAAGAATATTGCATCATCAAAATAATCTCCGAAAACGGAAATATCCGGCAATAAAAGAGAGGCATCAAGTTCAATACCTTCGTAAAAACCTTTTTCGTGAACTTTTTCCCAGAGTTTATCGGATGTTTCAATATTATGAAGAGAAAATTCTCTGGAAGGCAAAAAATTGACAGAATTTATTTCTTCGCCGATTGAACGTTGAGAACTTACCGAAAACGGACGTATTGAAGTAATTTCGTCTCCGAAATATTCTATTCTTAAAGGCGTGTCGAAATTCGGAGAAAAAACATCTATTATACCGCCTCTTTTGGCTGTTTCTCCCAGGCGAGATACTTGAAACTCGTTTTTATATCCCATTCCCACCAAATCGGAAACAAGTTTATCGGGAGCATAAACATCCCCGATTTTAAGACTGATCAAATTACTTTTGAATGTTTCCGGAGAAACTATTTTTCTTAAAAATGCTCTGATTGAACACACGAAAATTAAATGTCGGTCGGATACGGCTTTAGATAAGGCTGATATTCTTTGACCTGAAATCGTGTAATGAGGAGAACGCTGCTCGTAAGGAAGAATTTCAAAATCAGGTAAAAATTGAACATTTTCTTTGCCGGCAACTAAAATAAGATCATCAAAATAATCTTCGGCAACCTTATCGTCTGAAGTTATAAAAATAATATTCTTTTTCAGGTTCATGTATTGATGAGCAATGAAAAGTGATTTTGCCGAAAAATTTAATTTATGAAACAAAACGTTTCTTTCATTTACAGTTTTAAGCAAGCTTTCCCGAAAATAGTTCGATTCATTTATATTTTGTTCAATTTGTTTATAAAACATGCTTTCTCCAACATACAGCGGTTTCTTTTTTTATTCGATATTAAATTTTGCAATTTCGATAATCAGTTATAAATCCCCTTTTTCTGATAGAATAACAGCTATTTTTTCAGTGGATTTGAATTGCGATAAAATTATTATAATAATAACCGTAATCGGTACGCTGAACAACGTTCCGGTAACTCCCCACAATTTTCCCCAAAAAGCCAATGCGAGAATTGTTACCATGGGACTTACATTTAGAGTTTTTCCCATTAATTTAGGCTCAACTACGTTACCTGCAATCATTTGTATGGAACCGATCAATAAAAGTATTAAAATAAATATCATAAAAGATCCGAATTGCAACAAACTGAAAACAGCCGGAAATATTGTTGCGATAAGCGATCCGATGGTCGGAATATAATTCAGAGCGAAGATTAAAAATGCCCAAAATAATGCGGCGTCAACTCCGATAAATTTTAACACGGCAAAACTTAACATTCCGGTTAATATGCTTATCAAAGTTTTAACGTGAAAATATTGAGCCAAAGATTTTTCTATTTTTGCCAATGTCATATCAAATTTTTTTCTTTTATCAGGATCGGGGAAGAGGGCTTTAAGTTTCAGTTTAACGCTTTTGGTCTCTAAAAAAAAGAAAAGCAAATAAATCAATATCATGGTAAAGTTTGAAAAAATATTGGATAAGCTTTCAGTCAGTCCGGATATGATATATTTAATATTTAAAGATCTGATAAAAGTATTTACTTCCTTTTTTATGTCAATTTGGAATAAGTCATCTATTTTTGAGGTTACCGTGTTAATGTTGTTTTCGTAATTAGAGAAAGAAGAACTTAAATACATTAAATTATTCATAACCATATTCATAACCAGATATAAAACCAAAATCAACAATGCAGCAACAATAATATATTGAAATATTCCGGGTATAAAACGTTTAAACCATTTTATTTTACAAAAAGATTTATTGATTTGAAAGGTTGCGAACCATAATAAAAAGGCAACGACAAATTGAATCATCATTGTTTTCCCGTAAATTAATGCCAATATTGAGCCTGTGGCTATAATAAAAAAATAAGCAAGCTTTTTCATTATTTTCCCTCTGTTTTCTTTATCATTATTATGTCCCGGTAAAAAAATGCTCCCCCTGCTGATTTTTATACGATTAAATAAAGGGGGCTTTGTTTTCCGCGAATAATTTTATTTTCTTTAAGCACAATTGATGAAACAATTTATTAGAGTTTTTCTCTGTCAATTTCATTTTTTTTATAATTTATTAAGTTCTTCCGTAAATTATCTTTATGACTTTGGACGTTGTTTAAATGACAGAATAAGAATTTTTATGTCTTTTTAAGATAAGCTGTTTGTTGCCCGAGAAAAAAATCAATTAAAGAATAAACCTGTTTAAAACTCAAATATGATATTTTCTGTTTACTGAAAAATTGCTTTACTGTCTTTTCCCGGGGTATTTTTTGGTTGAAATATATAAATTATATAAAATCTTGAGGTATTAAATGCTTGTTGTTTTATTTTTTTTCACGGGTATGATTGGAGGATTTTTTTTCCGTAATTGCAAGAATATTTTAAAATTATCGGATAAAATATCGGAATATGCGGTCTATATTTTAATTTTTCTTTTGGGACTTTCCGTCGGAACAAACGATGATATAATCAATAATATAACTTCTCTCGGTTTATACGGATTAATTATTGCCTTAGGAGGACTTGCGGGAAGTTTGTTTACGGCAAAACTTGTCGGAAAGATTTTTTTTAAAGAGAACTATGAAAAATAGCGTTATTATTTCAATTTGCTTTGTTCTCGGTATTTTTGCCGGCAAATATAATTTATTGCCGCTTTTTATCATAAAGTCTCAAATAAGTTTAACGGTTTTATATTGTTTAGTTTTTTTTGTCGGAATAAGCATAGGTTCTAATCCGAATCATTTTCAGGTATTGCGTAAATCTCCCGTTCGTATTTTATTGGTTCCCGGGGCAACGGCAGTCGGTACTTTGATCGGTTCTGCATTAATGTCTTTTTTTATAAAAGATTACGGAGTAATAGAGACAACATCCGCAGGAGCGGGATTCGGATATTACAGTCTTTCCTGTTTTCAATTAACGGAACTGCACAGTGAAGAATTGGGAATTACTGCTTTGCTGGCAAACATGAGTCGAGAAATAATTACGTTGATTTTTGCGCCGTTGATGGCTCGATATTTCGGACCTTTGGGAGTTATTTCCGGAGGAGGGGCAACTTCAATGGATACGACTTTACCGGTGATAACAGAATATGCCGGGAAAGATTTTTCGCTGATAAGCGTATTTCACGGAGTTGTTTTAACTGTTGCGGTTCCGGCAGTTATCAATTTTTTATTTATTTTTTATTGATATTTTCTGATGCTTCCGATACTTTTTTGATAATTTCTTTCAGATTTTTATCTTTTATTGCTTTTGCAGAAGATTCATAAAATTTTTCGGGAGAAAATCCTGTTTCATGATGATAAAAAAATGCTTGTAAAGCCATTTCTAATTTATCGACTTGTTTAACCAAAACGGCTTCGGGTGATTTCTGAGATTCGAATTCCAGCCAAAGGTTAAAATAATATTCTCCGTTTGCAAGATCGGCAAAAATATTTTTGGCTGCTTGATACTCTCTTTCATATTTCTCTTCCGGAGTAATTCCGTCGCAAGGAGTTATATCGCCTTCCAATATTTCTCCCGCTTCATGAAATAAAGCCAATTCCAATAACTTTTGTTTGTCTAAATAAGGAAAAAATCTATTTGCCAAATCAAGAATCAGAATTGCCGTTCCGAAAGAATGATCTGCTGTTGATTCGCATAACTCCTTTTTTATACCAGACTTTAACCACCCTTGTCTGAATAAATGCTTTAAGTTTATAAAACTAAAGTACAGTTTTAAGGTGTCATCATTAAAGTTAATTTTATTTATTTCAAATTTTCTTTTCATTGTCCTCTTCCTCGTAAAGTCTGAAATATACGTCATCGACAACAGAAACAACTTGTACGGTTACTCGGTCGGCAAGCCTGAAAACACGTCCTTTTTTCTTACCTACCATGTTATAGGCTTTGTCGTAAAAAGTATAATAATCGTCATCCAATTCTGAAATTTTTAATACTCCGGTAACCGGGATTTTATCCGGTTCAATGAATAGGGAAGAGCTGTTCATTCCGACAATTAATCCGGTAAAAATTTCTCCGGAGAAATTTTTCATATAAGATATAATAAACTTTTTGTTTACTTCTCGCTCTGCTTCATCGGCAATAAGTTCTCTGTCTGATATGGCGTAAGCGTATTTCCCCAATTCTTCCGCAGAAAATTTAATTTTGGAAGATTTTGTCAGAAAGGTTTTGATTTGATGATGGATTATTAAATCGCAAAAACGTCTGATGGGCGAAGTAAAGTGGGTGTACAATTCCATACCCAAACCGAAATGCCTTATTCTGCGAGTCGAATATTTGGCTTTTTTCATTTTTCTCAATAAAATTTTGTCAAATACTCTGTGAAAATCGTTATTGGGAACAGCATCAAGAATATTTTGAAAAGTTTTGTTTAAATCTTTGGATTTTTTTACTGATATTTCATAAGATCGCAAAAGTTTAACTGCTTTTTCAATTTCTTCCGGATCAGGATTTTCATGAATCCTGTACAAAGTCGTTTTAGCTAGTTTTGTAAGACGTTTTGCTATAAATTCATTGGCAAGCAACATGAAGTTTTCTATCAGTTTATGAGAAGCTGTTTCCGGGGTTCGGACTATTTCTTTAAGTTTACCGTCGTCGTCATAGATATAATCCGTATCATGAAGATTAAAATATAAAGCTCCCGCGGCAGTTCTTCTTTCTGAAAGTTTATCCGATAATTTACGCATAATAAGCAATGTATTTCGGACAGAATAATCAATAGGAGCATCTTTTCCTTCAAACAGCAAGTCAACATCTTCGTAAGTCAATCTTGCGTCTGAATTGATAATCGATTCGCATACGGTTTGTGAAATTTGATTGAAATCTTTGTCAAAATCAGTTATGACGCTGACGGTCAACTTATCCTCAAACGGTCGTAAACTGCATAAATTATTGGATATTTTGAAAGGCAGCATCGGTATAACTTTTTTGGGAAAATAAAAACTGTTTCCTCGAATTGAGGATTCTTCAAAAAGTCTGCTCCCGGGTTTTACAAAAAATGAAACATCGGCAATATGAACGTAAAGTTTCCAACCGTTCTCTGTTTCGACAAGCGAAATTGCGTCATCGTAATCTTTGGCGGAAACAGGATCAATCGTAAATGTTTCAATATCTCTTAAGTCGGTTCTTGAAGAAATTTCAGATTCAGGTATTTCTGTCGGTAAATTAAGCGTTTCTTTCAAAACATCTTCCGGAAAATTTAAAGGCAAATTAAATTGTCGGATGACTCCTTGAATTTCGGTATTGCTTTCTCCCGAATCACCGATAATTTCGACAACTTCACCGGCAGGGGAGAGGTTGAGGTTTGCATTTCCCCAATTCTTAATTTTCAAAACAACTTTTTTTCCGACAAGATTTTTATCCGGGTTTAAAACGGTAAAGTTTTTATGTATTTTTTTTAAATCGGGTTCAAAGATTTCCGTATTTTTATATGAAGATATATTTCCGACAAATTCATCGGTATAACGCTTTTCAACGGAACGGATAATCCCGTATTTTTTAGTGGAGTTAATGTTTCTTATCTCAACTTTTACTTTATCTTTATGAAAAGCATTCATCGTGTTTTCGGCAGAGACAAAAACATCGAAATCTTTTCCGTCAATTTTTACGAACGCAAAAGAATAATTTTTGGCAAGCGAAGTTGCATCGAAAGTTCCCGATAAAAGTTCCTCTGTTTTTTTGTTTTCATAAAAATATCTTTTCCCGGATGAAAAAATTTTCTTCTCCGATACAAGCGTTTTCAAGGTATCCTCGAAATCATTTTTCTTATGTTTTTTTATTTTTAGTCTCTTCGCTAATTTATTGACTGAATATATTTTACCGGCAGATTCTTTAAGCAAAGATTTAATTCTTCCGGCTAACTTGCGATCATACATTTTTAAACCTGTTTGCCTATTCTTTCTTCCAAGATTTTAATTAATTTTTCTTTTTCTTTCTTATCTTTACTGAATCTTAATGATTGCCCTCTGAATCTGTCGAGGCGGCGAGGCATTTTAAAAGTGGAAAGCATTATGCCTTTTTTATCCATATACCAGCAGCCGAAATCAGAATAATTTTTTCTTACTTTCGTTACTGAATAATCAACAATGATTTTATCTTCCGAAAATTCATATTTCGTGGGAATGAAATAGGGGAAAAGCTCCAAAACAAAAATAAATATTCCGAAAACGTAAAATAAAGGCATGTGCCATGACGTTACGGCAAGATTCCATAAAAACCAAGATAAAAAAATCATAAACAATAATAATATAACGGTTTGTACAGGATAATCCGTCAGAGGAAAAGATTTCCATTTCAAAGGATATAACTCTTTTTTATTCGACATTTTGTACCATTTCCCGACATTTTTCAATTTCTTCTTTGATTCTTAAAACATCCGAGAATACTTCGGAAAAATTAAATTTTGAACCGACAGTATTGACTTCCCTATGCATTTCCTGCAAAATAAAATTCAAACTTTTACCTGTTTCTTCGCCTTCCAAATACAGCTTTTCTCTGAACTTATTTATATGGTTGCGGAATCTTACTATCTCTTCATTTACATCAGACTTTTCTATATAAAATGCCGTCTCGGCTAAAATTCTTTTTTCCGTAACAGGATCCGAGACCTCATTGAGAAGTTCTGTTATTTGCTCTTTGAATTTTAAAAATAATTCTTTTTTATAAGCCGGAAATTCTTTTTCTATATTAACTAAACTTTCAAACATTATATCCAGAGAAGAGGCAAGAAAGTCTTGCATCGATTTCCCTTCGTTGATTGCCATTTTCTCATGCTCTTTAAGGGCTTCGACCAAAGTTTCAATAACAGCATCGGAATACTCTTCATTATCCGATCCGGATTGCTTTACGGCAACAATTCCGCTTTCTCTCAGTACGGTTTCCAGAGGAATATTGTTTTCCGATCCTAGAATTTCGTTTATTTTTGAATATATTTCTTTGAATGCAAGAAGTCTGGTTTTATTAAGTTCCAACTCCGGCGGACGTTTATCGTTAACGGTTATTCTCAAATCTGCTTTTCCTCGCTTGATATAATTATTGACTTCTTTCTTTATTTGGGGTTCAAGAAAGGACAATTCGCGAGGACAACTTAATTTTAAATCCAAAAAACGGTTGTTAACGGATTTTATTTCTACAGAAACATCGAATTCTTCTGAAAAATAAGCAGATTTTCCGTATCCGGTCATACTTTTCATTTTTTATTCTCCTTTTTTATTAGTATTTTAATATTGCTGAACCGGAGATCGCTTCGAAAAATCGATATTTGGAGTCCGGCGATAAATTCATAAAAAAATTATTTGATTTGGAAGGGAGGTAAAATCCATTCTTCTAAGTTTACATAATATATATTATCATACTATTAATTAATGACCATTATATCCGGTATATCCGGAGAACTGATCTTTTCTGTTTTTATCTTTATCAGTAAAATAATATATCTAAGCTGCTGAAGAATACTCATAATATTTCCAATTTTATTTTAATCATCATTTCATACAATATTTTTTCTAAAAATATAAAAGAAACTGTTTTATTCATCTTATTATCTCCTGAGCAATAACGCTGTCGCCTTTCATCTCAATCTTAATATAACCGGCTAATCCATCCAAATCAGATCCATTCACATATATAGTTCTATTCTCTTTTCTTTCATACTTGCTCTCATAGCCTAACAGTTCTGTAAGATAATTACTCAGTTCAAAATGACTCTCTATACTTTTTATATCTATATTTTTATCTGTATTAAAAGAGGCGGATACCATAGGAATTTTATAAACCTCTTTTTCAAACCAACCATGCCCGTTTTTACCTTTCTCTCCAAGCAGTTCTCCATGATCGGAAGCAAAGATAAAGTAGGCAGGAAGTTTACTGTTTTTTTCAATATATCTGTAAACCCTGCTTAAAAAGTAATCAGTGTAGAGAACAGTGTTGTCATACTTATCATTAAAAAGATTAAACTTTTCAGTGTACTTATCATAAGGAGAATGGGAACCTCTTTGTTGAATAACAATAAAATTTTTCTTATTCAGATCAATACTCTCCAGATATGGAAAAATATCCTCATCACAACCGGTAGAAAGAGAATTACTCTTATCAAATTTATCTCTGTGGATATAAAAATCCACATTTTTCATTCCTATCAGAGATTCTAAAATACTCATACTTTTACCTGATTGAGCAGATATAAAAGCTGTATTATATCCATTATCTTTAGCAAGTTTAAACAGATTATTGCCTTTATTCACTATCTGTTCCATACCCGGATATTGAATCCTGTTTAAAATTACGGCAGAAGATGTTTTAGTCATAGTTCCGCCGCTATAAATAGCTTTAAAATCTATGTTGCCTGTATTTGCCAGAGAATCAAGCTTAGGTGTTGTTTCTTTATTATAGCCAAAAAGAGAGAGTCTGTCATATCTCAAAGATTCTCCCAAAACAAAAATTATATTATTTTCTGTACCGGAAACCTTTTCAGGCGGATCCAAAACAGGAAAATTAAAGCTGCTGCCAAATATTTTTTTAGGAATAATACCAACTAATAGATAGTTTAAACTCTTATGAAAATTAAAAACTGAAAGTTCTTTTTTATTGGGATATAAAGCTTTAGATCTCCAATGTGATAACTTACCGCTATTGCCTATACCTTCCAGATATATATGAGTTTGCAAAAGATTTGCAAGAAGGGCAATAACTATAAGATAAGATGAAAATTTAAATAGAACAACATCTTTGTAATATCTGTTGCTGATAAAAACAGTTACGCTGCTGAAAAAAATTATAACTGTAAGAGGCGGTAAAAAACTTAATATAACAGGTAATACGGAGTCATAAACCTCATAGAGATTATTAAAAAATTGTATAAAAGCAATTGCTTGAAAATAATCCCCAAAATATTGATAAAACCAAAATTGTAAAAGTGATCCGAAAAATATTGTAACTATTGCAACATTACGCCATACTCTGCTCGCTATAAGAAAGGTAAGGAGAGAGTATCCGAGAGCCGGAAGAATATTTTTATTGCTCAATTTAAAATAGAAACTCTCTTTGTACAGTGAAAATAAAAAATCACTTAAAATGAGAAGAGAACTCATTATTAAGGTTAGCATTAACAGACGGATTATATTTTTTTTCATTTTAATTTTCCTTCCTATAAAATTTAATTAAAATACCGCAATAAAGAGGTATATTTTACTGCTCCAAATTCATCAGCTCATCAATCTTACTCTTAACCCTCTTTCCTGCTTTCCCATCCAATCCTGTAAAAAAATAGTTTCTATACTCCTCCAGCTTCTCTTTCATCTTTTGAGCAGGATTTAAAGCTTTCTCAACAGCAGGAAGAAGATCTTTCGGCTCATACATATGAGGAAATGCTCCTTCTAACCAATGTTTAGGATCTATTGAAAGAACCGGCATACCATCTGAATGTTTAAGATCTTCATAAGGTAAAACATAGATAATTCCATGTTTTCCTAGTGCTAGAAACTCATTTATAACACTGGAAGTATCACTAATCATTGTATCTGCTAAATATAAATAAGGGTAGATATCAACATCGTTTTCAGGTATC
>PDWI01002374.1_pt1 | contig 59249 bp, 45 predicted proteins | sample 1430891 | NCBI WGS metagenome assembly PDWI01 (sample SAMN01162508, study PRJNA174530) | Oral metagenome, whole genome shotgun sequencing project. | biome: Marine environment; feature: Marine mammal; material: Swab sample of the gingival sulcus; isolation source: swab sample of gingival sulcus... | reverse complement strand
TTAGCACCCAATGCTGGGCCCACAGGAGGTGCAGGGTTTGCCGCCCCACCTTTGATCTGCAATTTTAGTTGTCCTGCAACTTCTTTAGCCATTCTTCTTTTTTATTAATGTGTAAACACTATTTGATAGCAAAAATCATAGTAAGCTCCGTAACACAAGCTAAGCTCTCGCTACCTGAGTATAGTCAAGCTCTAAAGGAACTTTACGACCAAACATTTTGACCATAACACTGATCTTACGCAAGTCAGTATCAATCTTCTCTACCACTGCATCACAGCCAGCAAAAGCTCCATCAAGGACTTTTACAGACTCTCCGATCTCAACATCAAGCTCTGGATCCTGCTCTGTCTCAAGACTTTCGTCTATACGCTTGAGCAAATCTCTAACATCAATGGGTCGCATTGGAGCTGGGTTACCACCTTTAGACTCGTTCAAGAACCCTAATACATCAGAGATCGAACGTAGTTGATGAGGCACTTCCCCCGTTAATATAGCTTCGATGAAGACATAGCCAGAGTACAATGGACGTTCAATAACCATTTTTTTGTTACCACGCTGAGTACTAACTTTCTCCATAGGTACAAGAACTTGAAAGACAAGTCCCCCAAAACCACCTTGAGCAACTTCTCCCTCGATGTATTCACGCACCTTATCCTCCTTACCCGTTACGGTACGGAGGACATAGAATTTCTTTTCTACTACTTCAGACATAATAACTAATAGCTTCTAAGGACAGAATATACATAATCTAAGATAGTCTCAAAAGACTTATCCATTACCCAGATAACAAGTGCGATGATAATGGAAGCAATCATCACAACCACAGCACTATTCGTCAATTCTTGACGACTTGGCCACGTTACTTTCTGAGTCAGCTCTGTATACGAATCCTTAAACGTTGTTCCTATTTTACTAACTAAACTCATTCTATTTATTATATATTTTAAGCACGGGTTGAGAGGCTCGAACTCCCGACACCTGGTTTTGGAGACCAGTGCTCTACCAACTGAGCTAAACCCGTATATATAGTACTCCTCGCAAGATACTCACAAGGAGTACTATATTTATCTTTTTACTCTAAGACTATTGATTAGTCTTCAAGAGCTGTGATCTGACCAGCACCTACTGTACGTCCACCTTCACGGATAGCGAAACGAAGACCTACGTGACAAGCTACTGGGTAGATAAGATCTACATTGATAGTTACGTTATCACCTGGGATTACCATTTCTACACCTTCTGGAAGAGTGATCTCACCAGTTACGTCAAGCGTACGGATGTAGAACTGAGGACGATATTTGTTTCTGAATGGAGTGTGACGTCCACCTTCTTCTTTCTTCAAGATATAAACCTCAGCTTTGAAACGGCTGTGTGGAGTTACCTGACCTGGCTTAGCGATAACCATACCACGCTTGATTTCGTCCTTATCGATACCACGAAGAAGAAGACCAACGTTATCACCTGCTTGACCTTCGTCAAGAATCTTACGGAACATTTCAACACCTGTTACAACAGACTTCATACCTTCAGCACCAAGACCGATGATTTGAACTTCGTCACCAGTGTGGATAACACCAGTTTCGATACGACCTGTAGCAACTGTACCACGACCTGTGATAGAGAACACGTCCTCGATTGGCATCAAGAATGGCTTATCGATATCACGTGGAGGAAGTGGAATCCAAGAATCAACAGCATCCATAAGCTCCATAACCTTTTCTTCCCAAACTGGCTCACCATTAAGTGCACCAAGAGCAGAACCTTGGATTACAGGAGTATTGTCTCCGTCGAATTCGTAAGAATCAAGAAGCTCACGCATATCCATTTCTACAAGCTCAAGCATTTCTTCGTCGTCAACCATATCACACTTGTTCATAAAGATTACAAGTGCAGGAACGTTTACCTGACGAGCAAGAAGTACGTGCTCACGAGTTTGAGGCATAGGACCATCAGTAGCAGCAACTACGATGATAGCACCATCCATTTGAGCAGCACCAGTTACCATATTCTTCACATAGTCGGCGTGACCTGGACAGTCAACGTGTGCATAGTGACGGTTAGCTGTTTCGTACTCAACGTGAGAAGTGTTAATTGTGATACCACGCTCTTTTTCTTCTGGAGCGTTATCAATAGAGTCGAATGAGCGAAGCTCAGAAAAACCCTTTTTCGCTAATACAGTTGTAATAGCTGCAGTAAGAGTAGTCTTACCGTGGTCAACGTGACCGATAGTACCCACATTCAAGTGTGGTTTAGACCTATTAAACGTTCATCCGACAAACAAACCACTTAGAGCCAATGTCGGGACTTGAACCCGAGACCTCTTCCTTACCAAGGAAGTGCTCTACCGCTGAGCTACATCGGCATTGCACCAAAACAATATTGATGAATCCCTCAAGAAGCTGACAGGTTCGATTATCACGTACATTATTCGGATTATCGACTGCAAATATACTAACTATTTTTTATTCCTACAACAAAACAATATGAAAAGATTCCATTTTCTTGAAAAATATAGGTTCAAAAGAGGCTTATTATATATTTATGGTATAAGAGAAGCTTTTAGAAGCCATATTTTGAGTAAGGGAAGTAAGAGCCATCTACAAATCTTATCATCTTTCCTATCTTTGTATAAGACTCAACAAGATAAACAATCAATGAAACTATTAGAAAGCATACGTTATCAAGCGGGCAAATTACATCTTTGGGAGCGACATCAAGAGCGAATGCTACGAAGTCTCCGAGAGCTATATACAGAGACTGATCTGGCTAATAAATTAGAGCAAAAAGGCTTGCTTGAAATCATAGATGAAAGGCTTAATATCAGCTCTTTACCTCAAAACAAGACTTATAAAATCCGCCTAATATATGACGGCAAAGGCATTGAACGACTTGAAGCTCAAAGCTACACACCTTTGGAGCTTCAGCACTTATATCTTCATCACGTAACAAATGACTTTTCCTACGCACACAAAGCCTTAAACAGAGACTGCCTCAATCCCTTTGACGACACAAACAGAATTCCCTTATTCATTCGAGACGGACTTCTTACTGATAGCAGTTTTAGCAACATCATTTTAGAGATTAAAGGAGAACTTTGGACTCCACAAAGGCCTTTGCTCCGTGGCGTAATGAGGGGACACCTCTTAGATAAAAGACTGATTAAAGAAGCAAATCTATCACTTGAAGACCTTGCCCAAGCATCAAGCATTTATCTGATTAATGCAATGCTTCCATTAGAGCGAGCTATCAAACTTTCTCCTCAACAAATCATCGGTCTAAAAAACCCTTAAAAATCCCTAATAATCAACAAAATATCACTTTTCGGAACAGCCACAGGCTGATTTATGTAATATACTATCTATTAGCAAGATACAAGTGTTTATTTTAAGGTAAAAAAATGACTGGGAAAACTCAAATGAGTTTTCCCAGTCATTTTTAAAAGTTTTCCCAAAAACTTTTCTGACTTTCCCCAATCACTTTTCAAACCATTCCAAATATCACAAATCGGAACACAGGCACAGCCTGTCTTATCCTGCACACATTCGCTGTCGGTCGCAGCGACCGAGGGGCAAAATGCTTCCGCATTTTGATACTCAAGGCTACTATGAAATGTATAAAAGAGGCTGTGCCTCCGGTCGTTGAGCGTGTCGAAACGCTCCGCTTTGTTTTATATTTACTCAGTATTTCGGCGTTTCGACAAGCTCAACGACCGAAAGGGGACATAAATACATCAGCAAGATTTAGGTAAATACTTCCGAATAAAGTTAGGACATCAAATCCTCAATAATCGTCTTGGCATCATCAAAGTCAAAACCACGATAACTGGCATAACGCATCAAGCGATCGTACACCTTGCGTCGCTCCAAGTCCTTCGGCAAAGAGCGATACTTCTTCTCAAGCAAACTCGTGAGCTGTTCCTGAATATCAAATTCGTCTTCTACTTCTTGCAAAACCTCTGCAATCAAACGGCTATCAATTTGTCGCATTCGGAGTTCTTGTTCAATACGACGTAAACCCCACGAATTAAAACGATACTTATCACGTGCATAAGCTCTCGCAAAACGCTCTTCATCAAGGTAGCGTTCTGCCTCTAATTGAGCAATCAACTCCTCGGCCTGCTCCTTGTCTCGCAAACCCCAATCCCAAAACTTTCGCCTTACGTCCCAAGCCGAACGCTCTGCCTTAACGCAATAACGCTCTGCCTTTTCCTTTACTGTCATTTAATTATTAGTTGAATAAATCGTTTTTTGCCACTTAGATCTAACTTTAATTCGGCTTTGGCTAAGTCTTCGCCGATGATTGTACTCATTACAGAGAGCGTTTCTTCGGCATAAAGCGGATTGATTTCTAAAAAGACTTCGCCACCTCTATTCAGATAACCACGAGCAACAAGCTGAGCAATAGCTTCGTAATAAAGCGTTGGTCTGTCTTCTGGCGTAAAGAGTGCAAGCGATGGTTCAAACTCCTTAACAGATGTCGTCATCTCTTCCGCCTCCTTTGGGTGGATATAGGGCGGATTGCTCACGATGATGTCATAAGTCTCTTTAGGAGCTTGCTCAACCAAAGCAAACAAATCCCCTGCTTGAAGCTTGATATCTGCCTGATACTTGTCGCAATACGTCTTGATGTTTTCTTGAGCAATACGGCGAGCCTCTTCGGAGACTTCAAGAGCCGTCAGAGCAACGGCACGAGGCATTTCCGAAGCAATGGCACAAGGGATACAAGCTGAACCTGTACCAATATCCAAAATCTTCAGCTTTTCATCTTTGTGTCGCTGACGAAGAGCCTGCAAAAGCATTGCAACAAGTTCCTCTGTCTCTGGGCGAGGAATCAGAACGCCCTCCCCTACTGCTAACTTATCCTTATAGAAATACGTGTAGCCCAAAACATACTGAAAGGGTTCGCCTTGCTCCAATCTTTGCAAAGCCTTGAAAAACTTATCTTCCATTTCTTCGGACAATAACGTATCTTTGTCTAAAAGAAAGAAAGCATTCACAGAGTTGAGACAAAGCAAATCGGACAATAACTGTGAAGTCATTGCTTGTATTTCGCTTTTGTCATAGAGAGCTTTTAGCTTCTCTTGGGCTAAAGTCTCAATCGTTGAAATAGATATCTTGCTCATTGTTGCAAAAATACAGATTATTTATGACTGCACCACATCAATATATGAAGCGAGCCTTAGAGCTTGCCAGCTTAGGCAAAAGCTTTGCTGCCCCCAATCCAATGGTTGGGGCTGTCTTGGTTTATCAAGATCGTATCATAGGCGAAGGTTACCATCATCGCTGCGGAGAGCCACACGCCGAGGTAATGGCAGTTCGCTCGGTTAAGGAAAAAGCATTAATCCCCAAGGCGACATTATACGTAACGCTTGAACCCTGTTCGCATTATGGCAAAACACCTCCTTGTGCTAAGCTGATTATTGACAGCCAAATCCCCAAAGTTGTCGTAGCAATGCAAGACCCTTTTCACGAAGTTTCGGGGCGAGGCATCGCAATGCTCCGTGAGGCTGGCGTGGAAGTCCATTGTGGCATAATGGAAGAAGAGGCAAAAGCACTGAATAAACACTTTATCAAACAGCATACGGCAAAGCGACCTTACATCAAACTAAAATGGGCAGAAAGTGCTGATGGCTTCATTGATAAGATTAGGCAAGGGGCTGAAGAAAAACCTGTTGTCTTCTCTTCGGCTCTAAGACAAGCCTCCGTTCATCGTCAGCGTAGCGAATATCAAAGCATTTTAGTTGGCTATCGTACAGCTCTTTTGGATAATCCCAGCTTGACCAATCGCTTTTGCTCTGGCAATCAACCCTTGCGATTGGTATTTGACCCTCGTCTGACTTTGCCAAAAGATCTCAAGCTTTTCACTGACGGCAAAGCAAAGACGGTCGTACTCTATGATAAATCATTAGCTTTTAACCGCCCCACGCCGTCAGGCAAGTCTGCCCACCCTTCCACGGAAGGGAGTTTTGTTGAAGCAGTAGCTTTGGACTTTGACAACTTACTTCCCTCTCTGCTGACTTATCTAAGCGAACAAAAAATCAATTCGCTTTTCATTGAAGGAGGGGCGAAGACCTTGCAGATGTTCATTGACAGCGGACTATATGACGAGATTGAAAGAGAAATCTCGCCCATCATCTTAGGCGAAGGGATCCCTGCTCCACAAATCAAATAGCCTTATCGTGGCAAAAAACTAAAGGAAAATGTACGAAATCTATCAAGAAGAATTAAAAGAACTTGAGGGCAGAGCAATGCTCCGTAGCCTAAAGCCAATGGAAATAAAAGGGGATTCCATTTGTCTTGAAGGTAAGGCAATGGAGCGTTTGTCAAGCAATGACTACCTTGCCCTTGCTCAAGATGAATACTTTAAGGAAAAAGAAGCGGAACTGGTCAAACAATACGGCTTATCAGGGAGTTCGTCTTCTCGCTTGCTTTCGGGCAATTACCCTATTTACGAAGCTATAGAGCAAACAATCGCCAAAGCTTTTCAGCGAGAGTCTGCCCTAACCTTCATCAGCGGTTATCATATGAACCTCGGTATTGTTGGGGCATTAGCAAACAAGCAAACGCTTATCCTTGCGGACAAACTCATACACGCCAGTATGATTGACGGGCTTAAATTAGCCTCTGCTCCCTTTGAACGCTTCCGACACAACGACTTAAAGCATTTAGAACGCCTCATCGTCAAGCATTACGAAGAATATAATCAATTCATCGTAATGGTAGAAAGCATATACAGTATGGACGGCGACCTTGCCGACTTGCAAGGCTTGGTGGCACTGAAGCGACGCTACCCCAAGCTAATGCTCTACGTTGATGAAGCACACGCCATTGGCGTTCGTGGCAAACAGGGCTTAGGGCTTGCCGAAGAGACGGATACCATTGCAGATATTGACTTCTTAGTTGGAACTTTTGGCAAGGCTCTCGCTTCTTTGGGAGGCTACATTGTCTGCAATCGTGTCATTCGTGAGTATCTGATTAATAAATGTCGTCCGCTGATATTCTCAACGGCTCTACCCCCTATCCGTGTAGCTTTCAGCAAAATGGTCTTTGAACGTTTAGCTTCTTTGGGAGCAAGACGAGAGCCTTTAACCGAGAAAAGCCAAAAACTTCGCTCACTTTTAGAAGAATTAGGCTTAAAAACGCCAAGCGAAAGCCACATCATTCCTATCATCGTGGGGACGGCAGAGAGGGCAGAAGCTTATGCTAAACTCTTACAAGCGGAAGGCTTTTACGTACAAGCTATCCGTCCGCCAACGGTTGCCGAAGGAAGCTGTCGTCTTAGGCTTTCTCTAAGTAGCTCAACAGACATAGACAAACTTTCTATTGCCCTAAAAAAGCTTTTTAGTCAATAAAAAGCCACAAGTCCTAAGTTTAACAACAAGCAACCGCCCTAAGATTTTTTTAATCTTAGGGCGGTTGGTATTAATAGGTTTCAACAAGATAATAGTAAGCTCCCAAACTTATTTATCATCATAGTCTAATCCTCCTGCAATAGCTCCAATGCTTCCCCCAATAAGTCCCGTAACTATAGACCAAGACAACAAACCGAAGAGCAATAGCACAAGGCATATTATGAACACAATCGCTGACACGATTTTTATCCTTTTCTTTAGACTTTCTGTCATACCCCTACCTCCTGCTCAAACCATTCGTGGGGAGCATTGAGCAAAATCTTTTGCTTCTCATCAGGCGAAGAGATGATACAAACATCTTCTCTCCTATCGGTCATATAGAAAACATAAGGCTCTGCCCCTTTCTTGAAACGTCCCCAATAACCAAAGTAACCAGCAGAACCAAAAGTTCGCCAAAAAGCAGAGAAATCAACTCGCCTTGGTGTCTCAACCTCGCACCCCCTTAAGTCTATCTTCTTTTTACGCAGAAGGAAATTAATCCACAACGTATCGCCCTCTTTCTGCAAGGATATAGGACAGAGAAAAAAGGGTGCGATAATTGTTGGCACAACGAAAATCAATAAGATAACAAAGACTAAATACGAGGTTCTGCTCACAGGAGCATTATTCATAAAAGGAACAAAGCTCACATACAAAGCCCACAGCAAGCTTATCAAAACGAAAGGTGTGAGGACTTTATTAAACAAATCCCACTTATAGACATATTTCTTCATATTCTTGATACTATATTAGATATTCCTCTTCTGCACTCCTTCTCTCGAAGCTGTAGAACAAATATAAACATATTTAGCTTAAGAGAAACTCCAGCAAGCTCTACTGCTCCCCCCTCTACCAACAAAAGTATTTACTAAGGGTGTAAAAACGACAAGTCTATAGGTGGCTCATAAGGATGGGTATATTGATAGTTCACTATGGATACCGCCACAACACCAACACCTCCTTTGACATTTGAAGGAATAAGAGACGGCGTAACAAAAGGGTTTTCATTATCTATATGATCTATTACTTGCAAGTATTTATAGAGCGTTGGCGTAATACCCTCTACCACGACCTCTATCTCACAGGCTCTATCTGGAGGATAACAATAAACCGTTATCGTCCCTTCCTTATCTTGGAAGAACTGATCAGAGAAAACGTTATAGCTATTCTTATATTCGTCTCCAATGGTAATACTTGTTTCATCATTAGATGGCTTAGGCTCGCCCTTCATCAAGATAAAGTCTTCCTTATTGTCTATCTTGGGCATTTGGATAATGCTACCATCTTTTTTGTAGGCGATTTTCAGACGATAGTAGTTCGGCTCGTTTGGAACATCTTTTACTCTGATTTTGAATTGAAGTCTCCTTCTCGACACCTTATCTGTCAAATCGTCCTCCTTATCCGAATACTCTATCGCTACCTCTTCAGGAGCATTCGGCACGACAAACTCCGCCTCTGCTACGTTAGAATAATTGGGGTGTGAAGCACGAAACTTGACCTTATCCCCCAACTTAAATTGATTTTTAATCAAGTAAGGATAATCTTCAGGTGCACCATTTTTACTTAGCCGAGAGAATGGCGATGGGGCATAACTATAAAAGTCCCGTCTCCCTTCTGAGCTTTTGTTTGAAACCTTTGTCGCCTGCCTTACGACTTGTTTCAATTCTCCATTGACAAAGACCTCAAGCTTAGCATCTTTGATCAGGCGAGGTCTGCTCGCAGTATAGGTCTCAGAGATATAACATCGCTGTTCATTGAGGGTAGAAACGCCCAAATAGGTCAAAGCCAAACGAGGCGTAAAGTCCTCATCGTTTAGGTCAATATCGTGTTTGCACGAGAAGAGACTTCCGAGCAATAGGAGAAACGCTGTGATATATAGGCTTCGTTGCTTGATTGCTAACATAACTTTTTCTAAAATTTATAGGTATAAGAAACTGATGGGATAAGGGGCAGGATTGTAACCTTGGTTAGTTTTCGCCCTGTATCGCTATAGTTTTTAGGATAGATAAACGATGGATTCATCGCATTGTAGGCATTATAGATGCTCACGTTCCAGACACTTCTCGCTCCATTTTTGTGAAAGCGATTGAAGTTAAAGCTTAGATTAAGCTTGTGTGTCGGTGGGACTTGATAGTTGTTGCGTGTCTCGTATAGATTAATACTTTCATCTACAAAAGGGCTATAATAGCCATTATTCTTGGCTTCCTGAATGTAGTCCCAGAAATTATACACTTTCCCTGTAGGTATCGTGATGTAGCCACCACTATGATATTCCCACGAAGCGGAAACGTCAATACGCTTGCTGAACTTATGGGATAGCACAAGATTAATATGATGTCGGCGGTCGTATTTGTAAGGGAACCATTGTCCATTATTAAGGCTCGCATCATTAAAGCGACGCTCACTCTTGGCGATCGTATAGCCCAACCACCCTGTTGTCTTGCCTAAGCTACGCATCAGCAATATCTCCAGACCATAAGCACGCCCCTTGCCCATCTCTACTTTGTCTTCCCAACCTCCTGAGAAGCCCATAAAGCTGGCTCCGTCCTTGTACTCTAAGATATTTTGCATAGCCTTGTAATAGGCTTCAACCGACAGCTCCCAACCTTTGAAGCCTTTGTAAATCGAACTAAAGCTCCATTGCTCGGCATTCATTGGCTTGACTTTCTTGGTCGTTGGCACCCAAAGGTCGGTAGGCAAGGTCATATTAGCCGAAGTCAGCAAATGGATATTTTGCGTCATCTTGCTGTAGGCAAACTGCAACTGCCAGTCACTAAGCGGACGATATTCGAGGACAGCACGAGGTTGTATGGACAGATGACTGGTATTATCAACGAAGAAACTTGTCGCCCTCACACCAAGATTAAGCATTAACTGCTTGGTAAACTGACTCTTGCTCTCAAGATACAAAGAAGCATCGTGTGCTTCAATCGTTCTATACGAAGGCAATTTAAGTTCATCTATATTAGCTTTAAGGTCTTCCTTATCCACTCCATTGACATCAAAAACAAAAGCCTCTGGGCGGAAGTTGTGGAAGAGGTAGTCAAGCCCAAAGCGGAACTTATACTTATTCGAAAAGTAGTAGTTAAAGTTCCAGTTTGCCGAATAGTCGTGCAGACCCGAAGTATAGCGAGCATCAACAGTGCTATTGCGATGCTCTCTAAGATTACGCTCCTCTGTCTTAGAGCCAAAAAGGAAGTGATAATGCGTATAAGCAAGGGTCAAGTCGCTGTACAACTTTGGCGAGAAGGTATGGTTCCAACGCAAAGCCGTCAAGGTATTTCCCCACGAGATTTGGTCAGTCATACTACTCTTGAAGTCGCTATATTCATCGGTGTCCTCTCCGTGAAACTTATCCAAGCCGTGATAAACGCTTAAAAACAAGCGATCATTATTGCCTAAGCGATGCTGTAGCTTGAGGTTTGTGTCGTAGAAGTAGTAGCCACCTTTTTCATCTCCAGACATAAACGGCTTAGCTAAGAGGTCAGCATAAGTTCTTCTTAACGAGAGGTTAAAAGAGGTTTTATCCTGAATAATAGGGCCTTCTATTTGTAGCTTTGAGGCAATCAAGCCAAGAGAGAAAGTTCCGTGATATTCATTGAGATTACCATCATTCGTACGCACATCAATGACAGAGGATAGTCGTCCGCCAAAGCGAGCAGGGAAACTGCCTTTGTAGAGCTTCACATTCTTCACAGCTTCGGGGGTAAAGACGGAGAAAAAGCCCATCAAGTGGTCAACACTATATAGAGGAACTCCGTCCAAGAGAATCAGATTCTCATCAGGACCTCCGCCTCGCACGAAGACACCCGAACTCCCCTCGCTACCAGACTGCACCCCCGGCAGGAGCTGTAAGGTCTTCATCAGGTCGTTCTCTCCTAATAGAGCTGGAGCCGTCTTGATAATATGTACAGGCACGGTCAAAGCCCCTGCTGTCGGTGAAGACAGCTCACGACTCTCTGCCGTTACGACAACCTCTTGCAGAGAACCGAGCGGTTCAAGGTGGATATTTAGTTTGCTGTTGTCCTTGCCGTCAAGCTCCAAGACAAACGTTTTGTAGCCAATGTAAGATATGCGGATTTCTTTAGCTGACTTAGGCAAGCTAAGGCTATAGAAACCAAAAGCATTGGTATAAGCTCCAGTTTTACTCTCAGGGGCGTAGATGGTTGCTCCGATGAGCGTCTCGCTGGACTTGGCATCATCAACGTAGCCACTAATGGTAAATCTCTCTTCTTTTTGTGCTGACACCTGCACAGCAGTGGCAATGCTAAAGAAGATTGTTAGTAATGTAATGAATAGATACTTATATCTAAGACATTGATTCTTCATCATTCTTGCAATAAGTTTTTTTACTTTTAATTAGTTAATTTGTTTCTTTTGGGGTCTAAAATTAATCATATTTCTCCAAAAAGCAAACATTTCTCCTCATTTATTTTCCCTAATAGACTTTTTGAATAATTCTCCTCCGTGGGAAAGCTTTGAATAAGTTATATTCGGTCGTTGAGCTGGTCACTGAGCAATCAATTCCTCCCTTGGTGGGAGGTGCCGAGCTTGCGAGGCGGAGGGGGTAAAGTTAATGATACAATAATAGCTGTATTTAGTGCATAGCGGTACGTTTTGATAAACTCAACGACCTAATAAAGCCTATTCAAAGTCCTCGTGCAAAGCCCTATATCAATAGAGCTTTGCACGAGGACTTTTTTATTTACAAAGGCAATCCTAATTCTCCCTTTGACTTACTCATCCCTCCCCCCTCGTTTTCAACTCGGGGGACTCCCTTCAAAGGGAGAATTAAAAGTTGGAATAACAGAAATGTTAATTATGCAAAGCTCTAATCAAAGGGGGAATTAATAAAAACCAGTGTCTTATATATGATTTCTTAGACCGAATTTACCTTTAATTCTCCATTCTTAATTAGCCAAAATACCACAAATCGGAACTACCGTAGACAGACTTCCCCAACTCACTATCTATCAAATAGATAAAAACCCTTATTTTAAGGTCAAAAAATGACTGGGAAAACTCAAATGAGTTTTCCCAGTCATTTCTAAAAGTTTTCCCAAAAACTTTTCTGACTTTTCCCAATCACTTTCCAAACTATTCCAAATACCACAAATCGGAACCGCCCAATATTCGGTCATTGAGACCATCAAAGCGAACAAATCAACTCAGCAGAACTTGAGCAACTCTTTCTTTACAGAGGACTCTTGTCATACACAAAAAAAAGGAATTTATCTGAATATTATTTTATCTATTTTCTGTATATTTGTAAGAGATCTTTTATAAATATACAAGCTGTGGGCTTATATAAATTCAAAACAGTCAATAAAAGGTTCGAAAATTAATCATTAAACAATATGTTTATGCGTAAAAAATTATTTATTTCTTTAGCATTGCTACTTGTTACTCATCTACAAGGACAAGTATTCAAGCAAGTGGATACCACTAAATATGTGGGCTATTCCGCAAAACAGCATTTTGATACTAACTTAATGAAAAGGGCAGATGGCTTTAGGAGTCTGCGAGCCGAAGAGGGCAAGCTCCCCGAAGTCGTCAATAATGCCAAGGCAAGGTGGTTTCCACCAATCTTTACTCAAATGGGAGGCTCTTGTGGAGCATCGTCTCGTATTGGCTATATGATGACCTACGAATGGAACGCTTTTAACCAAACAGATGCCTCGCTCTTGGAGAATCAACTACCCCCCCATTTTGAATATCCTTTTACTTATAATGGTCCAAGCAAAGACCAAATGGCCATTAGCGTTGGCTATCCGAGTGGGAAATGCTTTGGAGGAAGCCATACGAGTGATATTTATGGTTTCTCGGAGTGGAAGTCTGATGACTTTGCTTGGATGCAAGGCTATGAGAATTGGTATAACGCAATGTTTCATCGCATTAGCCGAACAGCCAACTTCCCAGAGTCTTCTCTGACAGAGTCGGGGGCAAAAGCTATCAAACGTTGGCTTTTTAACCATAATGGCGACAGCAACTGGCCTACTATAACTGATGAAAACGGCACGCATATAGTTGGAGGTGTTGCTGGTTTGGGTTGTGGTATCTCAGGTTCTCAATTAGCAAGTATTGCCAAGACGGAAGCGAATGAAAAAGCAGGCGTTGTCGGTCTGCAATATATGAAGCACTGGCGTATCGGAACTGCCGACCACGCTATTACGCTTGTTGGCTATGACGACCGAATTGAGTTTGACTTAGATGCCAATGGTGTCTATGGCGAGAAGTCTAATTACCTTAAGATGAACGAGACAGGTGCTTGGATCTGTGCTAACTCTTGGGGTGCAAGCTGGGGGGATAAAGGACTTTTCTATGTCCCTTATGCTTTGGCGGGAGGCTTAAGTCAAGAAGTGAAATATACTCCAGAAGGCTCGTCTCAAGAAGTTACTGTTTATCGCTCAAATGGTGGTTGGTGGCCAGAGGTTTATTACCTGAAGACAAACTACCGACCTTTGCGTACTATGAAGATTAAGATGACTTACTCTAAGCGTTCGGAAATCAGCGTTAGTGTCGGAGCTACGCAAGATCTTAGCTCGGAGCAACCAAGCGTTAGAGAGGTCTTCCCATATATCAACTACACAGGAGATGGTATCGCAGACAATAGAGATGCCGAAACGCCTCTTTTGGGTAAGTGGGCAGACAACAAAATGCACCACGAGGCTATGGAGTTTGGTATTGACTTGACTTCTTTGACTGAGAAATTTGATATGAGTAAGCCTATTAAGTACTTCCTAATGATTGACACGAAAAGGTCGGCTAATGGGAAAGGCGAAATTGAGTTTGCCTCAGTGATAGATTATACTTTCAACAAACTTGGTATCGAGATGCCTGCTGAAAAGAAAAATGTCAGCATTCAGACCAAAGGCAAACAGACGATTATCAGCATTGTTGTCCAAGGAGAAGCCCTTAACGCTCCAAGCAACCTAATTTTAGATAATAAGACTTTACGCTGGACTGCTCCTCTTGGCACAGCTTACAAGCCCTCTGCTTACATCATCTATAAGGACGGAGAGGAACTCACAACGACGACAGAGACGACTTACGCTCTGCCTCAGAACGATGGCGTTTACACAATCAAAGCACAATATCGCTTGGGAGAGGAACTAATCCTTAGCTCGGCTTCCAATCAAGTGGGCGGAGCAGTTCTTTCCAAAGAAGAGGCTCTTGACAACGATGTCATTAACTTTAAAAACAGCGGTATCCGTGTGCCAAATGTATGTTCCGAAGGACATAGTCAGTTTACTATGGAGTTCTGGCTCAAGCCAACGGCACGAAGCAACTGGAATCAGCAGATCGGTAATGGTTGGGGAAGCTTCCTCTTCCACCTTAATGCCGATGGACACCTGACGACTGGTTGGGCAAATGGTGCTAATCGTTTGGATACAAAAGCTAACCTTATCAGCACGAATAAGTGGTATCATATCGCTGTCGTTGTAGATGGTGCTCAGATGAAGCTCTATGTCAATGGTAAGTTGGAGAAAAGCTTGACTTCATCAGGCTATAGTGGCTTCCCTGCTCTCTCAAAAGGCTTGGAGATTGGTTTTGCTTCTAACCGAGGTTGGGCAATGAAAGGTCTAATGGACGAAATCCGTCTTTGGGACACTGCTCGCTCAGAAACAGAAATACAGCTAAATAAGGCTCGTCCAATTGCACGCCCTAAGCAAATGAAGCATTTGCTTGCTTACTACAAGATGGATACTATTGAAGTGGACGGAGCAACCTTGCTCAAGGATTGGGCAGGCGACAATCACGCTCCATTCATCAACAACAACTACTCGGTGGAAGATGATGCTCAGAAGACTTTCGGCTGGAGCAAGGAAGAACTCTCTGGGGCAATCCTAATGCCGAAAGAGATTTACCAAGGTGTCCCTGCTGATGTAGATGTACAAACTTCGGAAGATGTACAAGCTATTGAATGGTCTTGTGCCGATATGACACCTAAGCAGATTAAGTCAAAACAAGCGACATTAGTCTTTGATAAACTTGGCAAAACGACACTTACGCTGAAGCTGACGGACATCAATGGCAAAGTAAAGCTTATCAACAAGGAAATTAAAGTTTTAGCTTCGCCAAAGCCTACGGCAGACTTTAGCCTATCTTTTGCTTCAATCAAGGGAGCTGATAGGATTAGTTTCCACGCTCTTAATGAAGCTCCAGCTTGTCGCTACGAATGGTCTATGCCAAAGGCTGACATTACTTCGGCAACGACACGCTCAGCTTCGGCAACTTATAGCACTTTAGGGCAGAAGACGGTTACGCTCAAGGTAACAGATGCTCAAGGCAAGGTTTATCAAGTAAGCAAGACCTTCACGGTCGAAGCTACGGCTCCAGTCTTAGACTTTGACCAGTCCAAGAAAGTTATCTACAAAGGCGAAAGTGTTAGCTTCACGGATAAGAGTAAATACCAGCCTACAGAGTGGCGTTGGATTTTAGTCAGTGATAATCATTATGCTTCAAGCAAAGAGCAGAACCCAAGCTTCAAGCTTGACAAAGCTGGTGTCTATAAGCTTATCTTTACAGCGAAAAATAGCGAAGGAGAGACAAGTCTGACAGCTGAGCGTGCCTTAGTAGTCTGTGCAAGTAAGTCGCACAAAGGACTTAGCTTCCGCTCACAGAGTGGCAATGCCCCTCAGACGATGACGACAAAGACCATTAATGGAGTAGATACTCGCTGGACTATGGATTACTGGTTTATGCCGAATAAACTTGAGAGTGAGTCCAATGGTATCTATGGCTCTTCGGACGACTTCTCTATCACGGCTGATGTCTTTGGAGCTGTAACCCTCAAAATAGGTACTAAGCGATACGCTACCCCTAATCATTATTATGTCAAAAACGAGTGGCATCATTATGCTATTCAGCTGACTTATGACTTTGTTATCTTCTACAGAGATGGACTTGAGTTCTCTCGTCGTGGCTACAGAGGAGGCTTTAGACCAAGCTATCTGTCTAAGATACGCCTTGGAGGTAAGGCACAAGTTGATGGAGTCTTTGATGAGTTCCGTTTCTGGACTTCCAATGTCGCACGTCTTGATCTACAAGAGCTTATCACACACGAACTTGATGACAAGGAAATCAAAGAGGCAAGAGAGCAAAAGGGACTCAAAGTTTACTACCAATTCAACCAAAGTAGTGGTCTTGAAGTGAGCGATGCTTCGGGCAATAATAATACAGCTTTGAGGGCAAATGTTGGTCCTGATGGCGATGCGTGGAGAGATTCTTCGGGTGTCTTTGCATTGAACTTCACCAAAGAAGACGAAGGTGCTAATGCCCTCAACAGAGAGTCTTATCGTATCCTTACTTGTAGCGATGAAGAGCTGGACAAAGAGACTGCTCCTGCGGATTATATCCTTGATGGAGACTTTAAGACTTCGTGGCACTCTCTATATAGTAGCAAGAAGAAGTATTTCCCTCATAGCGTTACAATCTTGCGTGCTAATAAAGACGTTATCAAGGGGATTAAAATCTCTTCCAACAGAGGTAAGAATCACAGAGCAGCACTGCTCACGATTCAAGAGAGTCCGAATGGTAAAGATTGGACAGCCGTAGAGGAAGATCGTTACCTTTTAGAGAAGAGTGTGCAGACGGTTTCGCTCGAAAAAGCAATCACAGAGCCTTATTTCCGCCTAATTTTCAAGAATGAGAAGGCTAAGTCAAACATCTTATTTATTAATGAGCTTACTTTCTTTGGAGAAGCTAAAGCCTTAAAAACAAAAGAAATACCTTTGACTTATGTTTCTTGTAGCGATGAAGAGGTGGACAAGGAGAATGGAGCAGGTGCGAATGCTTTTGACAACAAGGAGCAAACGCTATGGCACAGCCGTTATAGTAGCAATACAAAAGCTTACGCTCATAGCATTACTTTCGAGAATAAAACGCAAGAAGCTATTGCTCTGCTCAATATCAAGCAACGAAAAGGTAAGAACTATTCGGCAGGGAAGATGAATATCCGAGTGAGCCAAGATGGTAAAAACTTTAAGCTATTCGCTCAAGATGTCCGCTTGCCTTATCACGCTAATGCTTCTGTCTGCCTAACGCAGGCAACTGATGCGAAGTATATTCAGCTGGAGTTCCTACACAATCAAGAGCATAAGGGCGATTTCTTAGCGATTAAAGAGATTAAGGCTTACAGCTATGAGGGACAGGCAAAGACCCCAGTGCAAGCAGTGGAGCAAGAAGCTCTTCGCTGTTATCCAAACCCTGCGACGGATTACGTGGTCGTTGAGGGACTTCGTTTGGGCGAAAGGCTTGCTCTATACAACTTGTCTGGAGTACTTGTTCAAAGGTTTACTGCTGATGAGTCCAATACGCTCACTCTTGACCTGCAAGCTCTCCCTAAAGGTATTTATATCCTACGTGCAGGGCAAAAGAGCTTTAAGTTAGAACTGCATTAATAAAGGTTTAGAAAAAAGAAAGATAGAGGCTGTCCCTTTGGGGATAGCCTCTTTTCTTTTGCAAACTAAAAGCTTATCCGTCAGACATCTCTCGGAGCTTGGAGCGTAATGACAGGGAAACATCTTATCTTTGTATGAAACAAATAAAATATAAACTCTAAAGAGAATAAGATGATAAAGAGAAATGTGTGTGCTGGTCTTCTGCTTGCTGGGTTACTAATGCCTTTGACAACAACGTCTTGTAAGGATAAAAGCAATGAACCGCTCCCGAATGTAGAGCAGAAAAAGGGAGAAAAGCCCCAAGAAGACCCCAAAGAAAAGGAGCAAGAGACGGACGAAAGAGACTTAACGCCTCCAAAATCGGATAACCCTGATATTAGTTACGTCAAGACGACGGCTCAAGTGCTTCAAGGTGATGGTGGTGTCAAAGTCAAGCAACTACTCAAGCTTATCAAACCCAAGTCTTTGCTCACAACCTATTACGACGATGTAACGCCTACCGAACTGGAAGAAATCCGTGTCTTTACCAATGGCATTGTTCAAGGGAAAAAGAGCCACACAGAGAAGTATCGTGCTATTTTTAATTGGATAATTAAAGAAATCAAATACGACCTTGTTCAAGCGGAGAATGGCGTGGACTCCAATCGTCCGAGCCTTGTCCTGAAGAATAGAAAATGTGTTTGCTTCGGCTATGCCAACCTCCTCAAGATAATGTGCTATACGCAAGACATTCCTGCGATGGTCGTCTTGGGAGAAGCCTTCTGGAATAATGGCAAAAAGATTGGCGACCACGCTTGGGATTATGTCTATCTTGATGGACGATGGCTTGTGAGCGACCCAACAGCTCATCGGGACTTTGACTTCGAAAAGGAATTTGCTAAACACAATAAGGTCTTATTACCTCTGAAACTTATCTATAATCTTTTTGAGAATGAGCATTATATCATCGGTTTCAAGAGCCGAGAGCTAAGCCTTGTTCAGGTTAAGGATAAAGCACCTAAGCGTCTATTTATTCCCTTTAGTTGGAAAGGCTATCAAGTAACATCGGTTGACCCGAATAAGCAAATTCCACAGCAGGTAGAGGAACTTATCTTGGGCAATAACATCGTCTCTTTTGGTAATATATACAATAATGTCAGTGGTTTGGTTAGTAACCACTATGGCAAGCACCTAAAGTCTGTGATTATCCAAGAGGGGAATCCTGCTCTTGAGTCTAATGGGGCTGTCATCTACGAGCAAAAGAATAAGGGGGCAATGCCTCTCCTTGTCTTAGATAATGCCGAAGAAGTGGTCTTGAAGTATGGCGAGACTTTTGGCAAAAACGTCATTGTTGCTAAAGCTAATCTAAAGCGTTTGACCTTCCCTAAGACTGCTACTAAGATTGAGGATTGGGCGGTAGAGAACTGCCCTAAGCTTGAGGCGATTTTATTACCAAAGGGCTGTACTTATTCCAAGAATGCTTTTATGGGCTGTAGCCCCAAACTAAAAGTAAGCTTCTACGACAAGTAGTCTGTAAGACCTTTTCAAAAATAGCCACGCTGTCTAAAATTAGACAGCGTGGCTATTTTTATATTTTGATTTATTGAATGCAAAATTTATCGCTTTCGTTTGAAAAACACTCGCCTAAGAAAATCAATAATGAACACCAGCATTTGGATTATAACAAATGGATTTGAAGTAAGATTTTGTTCTATGGCAAGAAGAGTCCCTACTATAATAAAGAAAAACTCAAACTGAGCAATCCCATCTAACTTACTTAGCATTCTCTGTTTTATAATTGATGTTTATATTTTCCTGTCATTGACTACAAATGTAGTTGTTTTTATCTTAAAACACTATAAACAAATGGGGATTTCGTGGAATTTCTGTAGGGAAGGTTTAGATAATGAAGTGTCTATTTTGTTGAATATCAACTTCTTTAAATTCCTCTAATTACTAAGTATTTAGAAATAATATTTGATGAATTTTTTTTGATGTGTTTGCCATTTTATCAAAGAATAATAGTGTTTTCATAAAATAAATACTCTTACAATATATTACTTTGTCCCTATAAAAAAAGCCTAAATACTACAAATCAGAACTGTCGCAGACAGGTTTATTTAATCTACTATCTATCAAATACATACGAGCATTCGTTTTGAGGCAAAAAAATGACTGGGAAAACTCAAATGAGTTTTCCCAGTCATTTCTAAAAGTTTTCCGGAAAACTTTTCTAACTCTTCCCAATCACTTTCCGAACTTATCCAAATATCACAAATCGGAACTCCGAAACAGCCATTCTTTTTCGGTAGTATCTACTTTAATCTTACTTTAAGGATTACATAATCAAGAGTAACTCTTTTCGGTCGTTGAGCGTGTCGAAACGAACCGCTTTGTTGTAACTTAATTGATAATTTCGGCATTTTGACGCTTCGACAAGCTCAGCGACCGCAAGCTCAATGACCGAAATTATTTTACAAGACTAAAGTAAATACTTCTGTTCTTTTTTAGAGTTAATCAAGAGCTATAGTTCGGGTACAATGACCTTGATTGCCTTAGCTTTCAACTCAATTTCAATATCCGCAGGCATCTCTATCGGTTCGCCATCAAGGTGGATAACGCCAGCCTTCCCACGACTAATCTTTGCCTTAGTCGTCTGATAGTTAGTACTATTCGCATTATCCGAAAGTCCCTTATTAAACAACTGCATCGTAATCTGCGGTAATTCAATCTTCTTAAAGGGCTTTAAGATAACCAAGTCCATCAAGCCGTCTGTCAGACTTGCATTCGGTGCGATAAAGGCATTATTGCCATACTGATTGGCATTCGCAGCAGCGATGACAAAAGCCTCTACTTGCTCAAGTCGCTCCTGCCCCTCTATCTCCAAATCGTAATAGTTAGGCTGATAGTTGATGTACTTCTCCACAGCCGTTTTGGCATAAGAGAGCAGTCCTCGGAAAGGAGCTTCGGCAAAAGCCTTGCTCACTTCCGCATCAAACCCCATACCGCAGGTGCAGAAGAAAGGTCTGCCATTCGCCTGACAGCAGTCAATGACCAGCTCTTTGCCCGAGCGAATCACATCAACCGACTGCTTTACCGCCATTGGGATATTCAAAGCTCTGGCTAAGCCATTGCCCGAACCTCGTGGGATAATCGCCAAAGCCGTATCAGAATAAATCAAAGCCTTGGCAATCTCATTGACCGTTCCGTCTCCGCCGACAGCCACCACTAAGTCGTAGCCCTCACGAACCGCCATCTCGGCAAGCTCAAAGGCGTGGTTAGCACGCTTCGTATAGGTAACGAAGAGCTGATAGTCCGTTTGATCAAGAGCTGAAGCCAGCAAGGCTGGAATGCCTTCTTTGGATTGCGTCCCAGAGATTGGGTTGATGATTGCTAAACAACGCTTCATCGTCTTGATTATCTTACAGGTAAATTAAGCAGACGATCCTGTGCCATCTTTTCGTACTTCGTATTGGGGCGACCATAATTGCAGAATGGCAAAATGCTAATACCTCCACGAGGCGTAAAGTCCCCTTGTACTTCGATATAACGAGGATCCATCAACTCGATCAAGTCCTTCATAATGATATTGACACAATCCTCGTGAAAACCTCCGTGGTTGCGGAAGCTAAAGAGATACAGCTTGAGGCTTTTGCTCTCTACCATCTTGACATCAGGAATATAATTGATATAGATTGTCGCAAAGTCTGGCTGTGCTGTAATAGGGCATAGGCTTGTAAACTCTGGACAGTCAAAACGCACCCAATAGTCATTTTCTTGATGCTTGTTTGTAAATGCCTCCAAGACCTCTGGAGCATAGTCATCAGAATACTTAGTCGTCTTACTGCCTAATAGCTTTAGTTCGTTTTCTCCTTCTCTAATACTACTCATTTTTCTTTATTCTTACTTATCTTATTATGTATCTATTGTTTACTAAAAAATAGCTTTAACCCTCAAAGGTATAAAATTTTAAGCAAATGACTGTCATAGACTTTTACTATCTTTGTTATTCTATTTAGAATGAAATACTTAGAAGCTTATGAAAGAAATATCTTTAGAGGGAGAAGGCAAAGTAATCAAGCGGGAAGCTTTTGCCAATGATTCGGAGCTGGAAGAGGTGTTTTTGCCTGACAATCTGGAAAGTATTGGGGACTATGCTTTCTTGAACTGCACCAAGCTCAAGGCTTTACACCTTGGAGCAAAGGTCGCCTCTGTAGGCAATGGAGCCTTTAGCGGACTTACTTGTCCGATTACTGTAGATGAAGCGAATCCTTATTTCACAGCTATTAACGGAGTGCTTTATAGCAAGGATAGAAGCAAGCTCATCGCTTGCCCCAATATCTTCGAAAGCTTTGAGACTCCTTCCTTTGTGCAAGAAATAGGCTGGTCTGCTTTTCGTGCTTGTGGGCGATTGCGACGTTTAACTTTTGGAGCAAATGTCCGCACGCTTGGGGAAGACGCTTGCTATCGCTGTGAGAACCTTGAAGAAATTAGCCTTTCGGATAATATCACCGAAATTGGTTGGTTAGCCTTCTCTAAATGCACCAATCTAAAAAGCATCGTATTACCTCAGAAACTCAAGCAATTAGGTTGGGCATTATTTTCGGATTGTCGCAAGCTGGAATCCATTACTTTGCCCGAAAGCTTAGAAGTCATCGGTTTGGCTACTTTTGGGCATTGTCATAGCTTAGAGGATATTAGCCTGCCAGCTTCCCTCAAAGAAATTGGTGGTGGAGCGTTTTCGGACTGCCCTAAGCTAAAGATTTTAAGCTGTTTTGCGGAAGTTCCTCCGCTTGTTATGGACTTTGACTTTCAAGGCAAGCTACTTGTCCCCAAAGGTTCAAGGGAAAGTTATGCCCAAGCTAAGGGCTGGCGTTATTGCTCAAGCATTGAGGAAATTTAATCTGACACAAAAAAACGGAGAAGTCCTTTCGGCTTCTCCGTTTTTTTTGTATTGTCTAATTAATTCTAAGCTTTGTTTGGAATCAAAGCAAAACCGGTGTAAGGCTGTAAAGCCTTTGGGATACGAATACCCTCGGCACATTGGTTGTTCTCCAAAAGAGAAGCCAAGATGCGAGGTAGAGCCAAAGCACTTCCGTTGAGCGTATGAACAAGGTTTGTCTTCTTGTTTTCATCTTTGTAGCGACAACGCAAGCGATTTGCTTGATAGCTCTCAAAGTTAGAAACCGAACTTACCTCAAGCCAACGCTCTTGAGCTGCAGAGAAGACTTCAAAGTCGTAAGTCAAAGCACTCGTAAAGCTCATATCTCCGCCACATAGACGGAGGATACGCCAAGGTAACTCCAACTTCTCAACCAAGCCTTGCACGTAATTAACCATTTCGTCCAAACGTTCGTAGCTACGCTCTGGCTTGTCGATACAAACAATCTCAACCTTATCAAACTGATGAAGACGATTAAGACCTCTCACGTCCTTACCATACGAACCAGCTTCACGACGGAAGCAAGCACTATAAGCGACATTCTTAATTGGTAATTCGCCCTCTTGAAGCATTACATCACGATAGATATTCGTAACAGGCACTTCAGCTGTTGGGATTAAGTAAAGATTGTCAGCTGTAACGTGGTACATCTGTCCCTCTTTGTCAGGGAGCTGACCTGTACCATAGCCAGAATCTTCATTAACCACATAAGGAGGTTGTACCTCTTGGAAACCAGCTTTGACAGCCTCGTCCAAGAAAAAGTTAATCAAAGCTCTCTGAAGTCTTGCCCCATAGCCTTTGTAAACAGGGAAACCCGCTCCTGAAATCTTCACACCAAGTTCGAAGTCAATCAGGTCGTATTGCTTTGCCAAGTCCCAGTGTGGTAGAGCCTTTCCTTCAAATGTTGGCATTTCGCCACCGCTCTTTACCTCTACATTGTCTTCAGCAAGCTTACCAGCAGGTACAATTTCCGCTGGGATATTAGGGATTTGTAGCAATAGATCACGAAGCTTAGTCTCCGTTTCTGTCTGTTGCTCTTCAAGAGCCTTACTTTGCTTTTTAAGTTCGGCAACCTCTTCTCTGATAGCTGTTGCTTCATCTTTCTTGCCCTCTTTCATCAAGCCACCGATTAGGCGAGCTTTTTGGTTCTGCTGAGCAAGTAGGTTATCTAATTCTTGCTGTCCACTACGACGGCTATCATCAAGGGCGATAACTTCGTCAATGATGCTTTCAGCAGGGAAATTTTTCTTAGCTAACTTAGCTATTACGCCTGCTTTATCCTCTCTTATTTGTTTGAGTGTAAGCATTGTTATTCTTTTATATATGATAAGAGGTTGCACTCCGAGGAGAAAATCCTCACGAGGCAACCTCTATAAATTCTATTTCTAATCAGTTATCTGCTCAATGATGAGGGAATAACTGCTTAATCAAGAGGCTCTATGCCTCAGCCTTGATAGAAACGAATGAGCGATCGTTACGCTTACGAGTGAATACCACTGTACCATCTACAAGAGCATATAGTGTGTGGTCTTTACCCATACCTACGTTTTCACCTGGGTGGTGCTGTGTACCACGTTGGCGAACAAGGATATTACCAGCCTTAGCTTCTTGTCCTCCGAATAGCTTAACACCTAATCGTTTACTTGCCGATTCACGTCCGTTCTTCGAACTACCTACACCTTTTTTATGTGCCATTTTCTTTCTACTTTTTCAGGTTAATAACTAAGCGATAACTTCCTTTACAACTACTTCTGTAAACTGTTGGCGATGACCATTAAGCTTACGATAGCCTTTTCTTCTTTTCTTGTGGAAAACAAGAACCTTATCACCTTTAACGAGGTCGTTAAGCACTTCACAAACAACCTTTGCTCCCTCTACTGTAGGAAGACCAACGACTACTTCGCCGTCTTTGTCTGCAAGCAATACCTTATCAAACTCAATTTTTGCACCATTTTCAATACCCTTTACGTGTGGGATAAACAAACGGCGACCTTCTTCTACCTTGAACTGTTGTCCTTGGATTTCTGCAATTACGTACATTTTAATGTATAATACTAATAAATTAGCCCCGTAAGGTGGGTGGCTTCTCTTACCGACCGCTTCTCTCTACCTTAACATAGGAAATCACGCAAAGATAACAATATATATCTATTTATGCAAGTCTCTTGGTTTCAGAGTCCAATTATTCCTTTTCACGACCTTTGACGTAAGCCTCCATAGCCTCAAGGCTCATACCCATAGAGCTGAAACCGCCGTCGTTGAATAGGTTTTGCATTGTGATCTTACGAGTCAAATCACTGAATAAGCTGATACAGTAGTCTGCACAGTCGTCAGCGCTTGCGTTGCCAAGAGGTGAAAGATCTTCTGCAAAGTTCAATAGGTCTGTCATACCAGAGACACCGCTACCTGCTGTTGTAGGCGTTGGCGATTGAGAAACGGTGTTGATACGAACGCCTTTCTCACGACCATAGTAATAACCGAAGCTACGAGCGATAGATTCCAAAAGGCTCTTAGCATCTGCCATATCGCCATAACCAAGGAATGTGCGTTGAGCAGCTACATAAGTCAAGGCAACAACCGAACCACCTTGAGCGATAGCATCAAGTTCCTTAGCTGTTTGCAACATCTTGTGGAAAGAAATAGCCGAGATGTCAAGCGTTGTCTGCAACATTCTGTAGTCCAAACCATCGTAAGAGCGACCCTTACGTACGTTAGGACTCATTCCGATAGAGTGAAGCACGAAGTCCACTTGTCCGCCAAATGTCTCCATTGCAGTCTCGAAAACTACCTTGATATCTTCTACCTTTGTCGCATCAGCAGGCACAACCTTAGCGTTAAGCTTCTCGCCAAGTTCGTTAAGCTGTCCCATACGTACCGCCACAGCAGTGTTTGTTAGAATGATTTCAGCACCTTCTTCTACGGCACGCTCTGCTACACGCCAAGCGATTGATTGCTCATTTAATGCTCCGAAGATAATACCTTTCTTCCCTTTCAATAAGTTGTAACTCATAATAATCTATATTTTTGATTTCTATTCTTTTATCAAATCATTTCCTTAGTAATACCAAGAAAACCAAAATGCGGGAGCATTTTGCCCCCTATGGGTAATAGCACAAAGATAGGGAAAATGTGCAATAATTAGAAATTAGCGAAAAAGTCCCGTACAGCTTTTTCGTCTTTTGCGATTTGTTCTTTAAGCTTTTTGAGGGAGTCAAAACGCTCTTCGCCCCTTATATAAGCGAACAACTCAAGGCTTAGCACCTTACTATATATATCGGCCGACATATCAAAGATGTTAACCTCTATCGTTCGCTCCAAACCCTTGTCTATCGTTGGACGCTTGCCAATATAGAGCATTCCTGTATGCCTTTGCTCCATCAACTGAACCTTTACGGCATAAACGCCGTCAGCAGGCAAGAGCTTATCCTCATCTTCAATATGGATATTCGCTGTCGGATAGCCAAGCGTTCGTCCAATGTGCATTCCGCCTTGCACAGCCCCTGTCAGCCTATACGGATAAGCCAAGAGCTTATTCGCTTGCTGAATGTTTGTTGTCTTCAAGAGATTCCTAATGAGCGTAGAGCTTGCCGTCTGTCCGTCAAGGCGATAAGCATTCGCTCGCCTGACTTGAATACCTAAACGCTCGCCAATAGTTTGATAAAAACTCAAATCAGCCGAACGCTCCGAGCCAAAGCGATGGTCATAACCCATCAGGATAGCCTTGGCATTGTACTCATCTTTGAGCTTCTGCATAAAGGCTTCCGTGCTAAGCCCAGCAAGCTTGCTGTCAAAAGTAAGCAGGACGACTTCAAAACCTAAAGCCTCTAAAAGGCTCAACTTCTCCCTTGTACTACTGAGAAATGCTCTTGGCACTTCGGGAGCTAATACTTTGATCGGATTAGGGGCAAAGGTAATGACTAATGGTTTTAGGGCAAGAGCCTCTGCTTCTTTCCTTAGTTCGTCAAGCAGGGCTCTATGTCCTTGGTGTACGCCATCGAAAGTACCGATACAAACAATTCGTCCTGTCATTTTCAACTATTTAAGTTTGCCTAATATGTATTTGACAAGAGACTTCAGCTCCTTAGAGTCAATCTGACGATAGCGGTCTTTAAGCTTTGGTTTGAGATGCAGACCTTTAGCCGAATCCAAGCGTTTAACTTTCAAGAGATCAAGCTTTACACTTCTTGTGCGTTCCTTATTGAAGTAATAAGTTTCCTCCTTAGGCAGACCAAAAGAACCAGTATTTGGTTTATTACGTTTGTACACAACGCCAAAAAAGTCGTGATTGGTCTTGAGGTTGTCCCACGTAAGCTCTTCACTTGCTTTCCTCACGCCAATATATTCAAGGTCAAAGTCAAATGAAAGACTGTAGCTAATGACATAATCCTTCTGTTTATCTTTAAGGTTTAAGCCCGTACAAAAGCTCGTTAGTTCAAAGTTCTTTACTTTGCGTTTGTGCTTACGTCCAATGGGTGCAAAATGACCACGCAAGAGACCTTCTATATGAGGATAGTCAAGACTAATGCCAAGTTCTTGAGATATTTCCTTATAGCTTAGCTTAGCATAGCTTTGATCCATTACATTAACCACATAAACGGCTTTGGGCAAGAACCAAAAACGAGCCAACTCAATGAAGGGGAATGGGCGAACGGATACGTACAATCCTTTGCCTCGTGCCATCTCCATACGCACTTTAGAGGACAAAGTCGTTTTCTTGTTCGTAACGTGTGCTTTCCAATCCATCTTCAAAGCTGTCCAGCTCTTGCGGTCTTCGTCAAAGGCTTCTTGGATCAATTCTTTCTTCTCTCCCTCTTGGAAGTATCGGTCTTTCATCGCTGTTTGAGGGACTACTTCTTTTGGCTTTACTTGCTTAGTCTTACAAGAGTTCAGACTAATAAGGCAGAGAAGAGTAACTGCGAAATACTTAATAATCGGTTTCATTGTCATTGTTTGTTTTAATTTAGTTTTCTTATTTCCTTTTTAATGCGTCGAATAGACTTCTTGATTGCTTTCTGTTTGTGTCTATCTTCGTTGGATTTATCAGACAGTTCGGTCTGATACATCTCAAGAGCCTGCTCAAAGCTCTTGAGGGCTTCTGCTTTTTCGTCATTGACAAGCTGAATATAACCCAAATGCTCGTACATTATTGCCGAAATACTTTTTTTCTTTTTGCCCTCGTCAATAGCTTTTGTCATATAGAGGCTTGCCAAACCGAACTTTTTCTTTTGGTAAAGAATCCAAGCATAGGTGTCTAATAGATTCGCATCTTCGCCATTAATCCGCACGCCGAGGGCTGCCATTCGTTCCGCTTCGTCAAGGCGAATTTCTTTTTTACTGAGATGATAAGCATAGTTATTCAGAACCGAAGGATTGTTTTCATTCAGTTTAAGGGCTTCGTCATAGGCTTTGACTTGTTCCTTTTCCTGCTCCATCTCGCCGTATAGGTCGCCAAGCTGTCCATAGAGCATTGAGAGACCAAAGCGGTCTTTATCTTCAACTGCTTCCAAGACCTTGATACCTTTGAGGATAATAGCCTTAGCTTCTTCTTTCTTGTCCTTGCTATACAGTCCAATGCTGGCGTAGAAATAGTTTCGCCAATCGCCTTGGATATGCTCAATAGCTTGAAGGCAGAGTTTGCTGACCAACTCCACGTCCTCAAGGCTAACGGCATCTCCGATAAGGTCTTCCCAAACGGTCTTATTCTCTGGTTCGCTTTTGCTTAGCGGAAGTACGACATCAATGGCACGAGCAAAGTTCCTTTGCAGACGGAGCATCTCTCCATAAGTCAGACGTAGCTCGCTATTGTCAGGCTCTTGGGCAAGTAATCTTTCCCAACGATCGTTGTATGCGTCCGATTCGGAGCGATAGGAGCGAGTAATAAAGTCTTTAAGGAGTTTAATTTTAACGCTACTTGCTACTTGTTCATTTGTTAGAATTTTATCCAAGGACTCAAGAGCTTTATCAAAAGCTATCGTGGACATATAAATAGCATAAGTCCAGCGGTCAACCATTTCTTGAGGAATGGACTTTTCTTTCTCGTAAGTTTGCAAGAGCTTCCACATTTTGCTGTATTGCTTAGCCTTCTCAATACCATTATAATGGTAGCAAAGGTTAAGTGTCTGAGCCAAATATAAGTCTTTAGCTTCTACAACATCAGGGAATTGCTCTACAAGGCTTTTATACTCTTGCTCTATAAGATTTTCTTCTTTGAGGGCAAGGTGTATTTTAGTCTTAATATCAAGAATCTGACGGCAAACGTCAAAGTCTCTTGCATTAAGCTTTTGCAAGCGGTCGTAAGTCTCTATAGCTAATTGATACGCCCCCGAGAAGGTGTAGAACTTTGCCAAGTATTCCAATGTCGTGCCATCCTCATCATTATGTTTTAGCCACGTCGTAGTCAGATCTATAGCCTTGTCAAACTTTTGCTCTTGTGCATAGAGACGAGCCAAATCAAGCATATAATCTTGATCTGTGCTGTCAAGACGATAAGCCTTTTCGTAATAGAGAAGAGCTTGCTTGCCCTCTCCCAACTGTAGGTAGCAATGAGCAAGAGCGTGCGAGGTCGTAGCACTCTTGGCGTAAAGGCTATCGCTCTTTAGATAGAGGTCTAAAGCTTCTTGATAGTCCTTGTGAGCTTCTTTGAGTTGCCCCTCATAGTAGTATTGTTGGGCGTTTAAGTACTTGCTGTCTTCGTCATCTTGCAGGCTGTCTCTTTTGCAGACATTTTCTCCTTTTTGGGATAGCTCATCTTGTGCATAAAGCTCCGAAGATAGAGGTAGCAAACCCAAGATGAGCAAGACTAAAAAGCGATATATCATTATTTTATTTATTATGTTCTTTACCATTATATAACAAAGATACATAATAATTTATTGTATTGTTTTTTACCTCAACGAAACCTCTCCTAAATTCCAATAAATCTTTTTTGCTTGGTAAAGAAAATGCGATCATTTACGCACGCTATCTAAACAGCTAAATGATTAAACTATTTTAATCTCTCAAAGAGGCTCTCTAAATCTTTTCGCTTCTGAGCTCTCCCCTCTTGTCTATCTATGAGCTGTTGAATATAATCCTTGCGTTTCTCAAGCAAAGGATGTGTTTGAATAATTTCAGGGACGTGAAGTCCTGATTGCTTTAGGCGATTGAACAAGCGAATCATTCCTTTGGGATTAACCCTGTTATTGATAAGAATTTGCAACCCCAGTTCATCAGCTTCTTGCTCAAAAGCCCTTGAATAAGCAAGCGTATTTAGCGTATGAGCATTTTCAGCAAGGACAGCCATTACTCCATTTATATCAGAGAACACTATTGAAACAAAAATGTAAGACGATAGGTTTCGTGCAAGCATTTGCACAGAATGTCGTCGCTGGACGTGAGCAGTCTCGTGTGCAATCAAGGCAACAAGCTCATCTGCACCTTTCATCTTATCCAAAATAGCAGTATAGATAACAATTTGACCATTAGGTAAAGCAAAGGCATTTACTTCATCAGACACAACAACCATAAACCTTAGTTTATCTTGATTGGGGAGCTTAAGTGCAGAAACAAAGTCTTCCAAAGCTTCTGTTCGCCTTGAGTCAATGATGTTATCCTCTAAGAACTGCTCCATAAACGCCTCTCCAATATAATCGTCAAAACTCTCTGGGAGAAGTCTTGCCGTACGCTCTGCAATCGGTGGAAGCAAAAAAAGATAAGCACAAACAGCACCCACAAATAAAGCAAGAGCAATAGCGACAATCTTGCTAAAACCTAAATGAAGTAAACGGCTATGAATATCAACCCTATTATTTGCTTTCATTATAGCATAAAATTCTTCTTGGAAATATTCATCTTGCACCTCTATCAAAGCTCCAGAAATTTCCTCATTTCGTATTTCAAGAGAAGAGCCATAGCTCTCAAAATTTAGTTTTTTGATATCCCAAAACCAATGCTCTCCGTCTGCAAACTGCAGACAGAGAGCATTTAATTCTGCATCAATAAGCAGTATTACTTCTTTTGCTTGAGACGTTTGTCCATCAAAGTAAACTGCTTGAACTTGACCATTCATCTTAATTAGATTACATTCATATCCAAGAAATCTAAGGCATCTTCACCAAAAGCATTCTTATATTCCTCTTCTGTCTGATGCACTGACTCAAAATCAATATCTCCCTCCAACTTAACGTTATTCCAAATAAAGCGATAAGTTCTCATTTCTGCCCAAGCTCCGCCCAAGCCAAGAGTGAAGATAACAAGCAATAAGTTACCCATTATTAGCCAAAACATTCCACCTGCAGTAGCAGTTGAGTAGCAACGAACCTGCTCATTTCCCCTTTTCATTGAAATACTATTAACGTAATAATTGAAAATATTTCGCTCAAGCCAAAAGAGGTATATCCCTAAAGTAATAATACTTAGAAGATAGCCTTTAAGGAGAATAAAGAAAAATTCTTTCCCCTCACTACTATTTTCAAACTCCACATCTCCATAGCGAATATTTTCGTGAGTATAGCGACGGATATTCATTGACAGCCAAGCTCCATAGATACCAAACGAAATAACTGTCAAGAAAAGATCTTTGAAATAGTTCTTGATAAGTGTATTCCTATCCCCTCTATAACCAAAGCGAATACCTCTGTACGAAGAACGGCTAAGCATATAGCTCATACTGCCGTGTATCCCAAAGGGAATAATAGCCAAGATAGCCAGATAAAGAAGGAGCAGAGCGAAATAAGGACAGACGAAAGTTGAAATTAACCCATAAACGACCAATAGAGCGACAATCATCAGTACGAGCTTAATAAAGCCTTTGAACATTTCCATTCCCGTCCCTGAGAAAGAGAATCGTTTATCATTTAAGGCGGTTTGACTCCAGATATAACGAAGACTCTTCGCTTTTGCCCAAGGATAGTAGAAGCCGAAGGTTACAATAGTTAGTAACCAATTAACAATCATAATACCGAAGTACTCCGAACCTCTTCCAAAGAACTCTAATTTATAGTCTTGAGGGCGACTTTCATTTGTTGGTATAAATCGTTCCATAAATTAAATAATTACTTATTGCCTCCACTTTTTATAGGCTATCGGCTTACCTACTCTGTTTGACACCACCCTTCTTTTTTACAAAAACAGCAGTTAATAAACTTTTACAAAACAAATATAGTAATAAAAACACATATTCATTTTATTCAGGACAAGTAGATTTCCACAACGCTTAATTAGTCAAAATACCACAAATCAGAACTATTGCAGACAGGCTTATTCAACACGCTAGTTATCAATAAGATACAAACCCTCATTTTAAGACAAAAAAATGACTGGGAAAACTCAAATGAGTTTTCCCAGTCATTTCTAAAAGTTTTCCGGAAAACTTTTTCAACTCTTCCCAATCACTTTCCGAACTTATCTAAATGCCACAAATCGGAACGCAGGCACAGCCTGTCTTATCCTGCACACATTCGCTGTCAGTCGCACCGACCGAGGACTAAAATGCTCCCGCATTTTGCTGTTCAAGGCTACTATGCAAGGATAAAAGAGGCTGTGCCTCCGCTGTCAGTTGCACTGACTAAAGAGTTACTTATTCGGGGACGTAGATGATTTCGCCACTTTCCAGCTCGTAGGCAATGCCGACTTTTCGCCCCTTACTTTGCTTAGCATTCTGCTCCTTGCTCGGTGTGTATTTATTAATCTTATTCCCCTCTTTCGTGATAATCATCATATTCTCTTTACCAGGGTTCTTGACAATAGAAAAGTCTTCTTTGCCAAAAATCTCCGTCATATTCATATTCATCACCATCGCAAACATCAGCGACACGGCAAAAACCATCGCTACATCAAAGAGGTTTACCACAACGCTCAACGGATCACCCTCCTCAACCTGAGAGAGTGAGCCTCTTCTTCTATTTCGTCTCTTCATCACTTTTCTTCTCTAATAGTTCAAGACTTTTAACCTCTAAGGCATTCAGGTAAGCACGCCACCAAGACTGCTTGTATTGTAAGGTAACCAAACCAACAATGCTGATGAGCAAACCAATCACCGTTGTAGCGAAAACAATCTGCATATTATACGCCATTCCCTCAATATTTCCTGCAGACAAGCCCATTAGTGCAGGGGACATTGAGATCAGCGTCCCAATCAACCCAAGCACAGGACCGAGCTTTGCCAAAAGCCGAGAGAGGCTCAAGTCTTGCTCTGCCTCCAGCTCAAACTCATTCAATTCGTAATCAACGTAACTCTCGGTCAGGTTCTTTTTGCTAAGTATTCGCTGATAATAAGCCAATACTTTCGCATTCCTAAGCTGAGGGTTGAGGCTATCTATCGAATTTTCATACTTGTTTACTTTATTAAGCGTTGCAAGGACATTGCCAAAAGCTCGGCGTTGCATAAAGTCATTGTAGAACGAACCAAGCAAAACCAAGGAGCGAACAAACAAAATGAGCAAAACAATAATATTCGGAATCAGGAGGCTGTTTGCCAGCCAAAAGAGGATTTGTGTAATTGTATTCATCTTTTTCTAAATAATAAGTCTTTGATACGTGGGAGGTAGTAGCCAATGGCAAAGCAAAGGACAAAAAGAGCTAAGGCAATCAAAAGGGGAGCAAGTCGCATTTCGCTTGGTGGAGCTTCGTAACTAAGGCTGTCATCAACGGTAGTAAGCAAGCCTAAGACGGTCATCACAATCGAAGAGAGGAAGAGCAACTCCAAGCGGATTTCTTCTTCAGGGACGAGCCATTTGATTAAGTATGGCAGAGCGATGAAGAGACTTAGCACGACAAGGGCAAGGACTAATGCCACAAGGAAAAAGTCCTCTCCTGCAAAGGCAAAGAAAAGGTTCGTTTCCGTATAATAAAGAATTGGAAACATCAGCAGAGAGGGATAGAGAGCAAGGACTTTTTTCTTTGGAGCAAAAGCATAGAGCATATAGACTAAGCTCTCCAAAGTTAGCAAAATAGCCATACTCTCTCTCAAGGATTTTTGCTCAATATACATCGAAATGCCTGCGATTGTCTCCTCGGTACAGAAGTCTTTGATCCAAAGCGAAAAGCCAGCCAGCACGAGAGCAAAAGCTAAGTTTAGCCACTGATGGGCTAAACTTAGCTTGATGACTGCCACCAAGCAGACAAGCAACATTAGTAATTGAACGAGGCTCTCCATCTATTGCTTTCGCTTTCGCCAAACGACAAAGAAGATAATTAGGAGCAAGCCTACAAGAGCAATAGCGAAGAACTTCAGAGCAAAAGGCTGATGTGTCTGAGCCTTTGCCTGCGTGGAAACGTTTTCTTTCGTCATCACAACGCCTGATTTAGCTTGAATTTCTTCTTGCTTCTTAATAGCTCCTTGGTATTGTCCAAGTAGATTTTTAGAGACTTTTTGCTCAATATAAGCTTGTAGCTTTTTGTTGTTCCGAGCGAAGTTTGTACCCTCTACCCCAAACTTATGTGCTAATTCGCTATGCAGATTGGCAAGTGTCTGAAGCTGTTCGGCACTCGCCTGCCACAAGCCTTTGCGACTTGTCTCAAGCATTACAGCCGTTATTTCGGTCATCGCATCAGGGTAAACCTCAGCAAACTTTTCTTGTACGCCAAGCTTGAAGCTATCCTTGATATAAACGTCATAGACTTCATTCCAATAGCTATCCTCAAGCAGAGTAGGCTTCATCGCTTCCCAGCCGTAAGAGTTGGTTACAAATTCGGTGATTTGCCCCAAGCTACTTGCATCGCCTTTGAGTACCTCTGCCACATAGTGTTTGTTCAGTAGCGTAGCACGGCTCTCCACGCCCACAGCTTCTTTCAGCCCTTGAATGCGGAAGTGGCTACGCTTTCTGTAGTCAGCAAGGTAAGCCTCGGGGTCTTTGCCCGTAACAGAGCGGACACTAAGGTTCAACCCTCCCATAAATTCGTACACGTGGTCAAGGCTCAAAGCCCCCCAAGTGTTGCTTTGTCGTGGCTGAACGACGATGTCCGTCTCATCAAGAGCCGAACGGAAAAGATGCTCCGAGTACTGCTCCCAATCCTCACGACTGTCGTAAGATGCTCCCATATTATGGATATAAACATCGGCTATTTCCTTGTCATTCTCCCATTTATCGCCTGCGGTTACCATTGCTTGAATGCCTGTTCCGTACATTCCTCCGATACCGCCAAAGATACGTCTGTGAGCAAGCTGACGAGCTTTGTGAGGACTTAGACCAGCAAGGACTAATTGCTTCTCAAGATTAACCGAACCATCGGCAACGAAGTTGTCTAATTGTTCTTTCGGAGCTTCGCTTGCCATCTTAATAGCACGCTGAAGCAAGAAAAGACGAGAAGCTGCCAAGTCTCGGAACTGCCCCGAAGTCTGAACCAAGATGTCTATACGAGGTCTGCCAAGCTCCGCCTCTGGGATAAGGCGTAAGTCCACTACCCTACCGAACATATTACGCACAGGCTCTACACCAAGCAAGTACATCGCTTGAGCTATCGTCGTTCCCTCGCTCTCTACGAAGGCACTTGACCAGAAAGTATAGCTCACTTTCTTGGGATACGCCTTGTGCTTCTTTTGATAATCAGCGAGCATTTCATCAACTAATAGCACAGCTCTCTCCCACGCACGACGGCTGGGCGTTGCTTCGGCATTGATACCATACATATTACGTCCCGTTGGCAAAACCAAAGGATTGGCAATAGGGTCGCCACCCGAAGCAGGAGCTGTGTAGCCTCCCTTAAGAGCATTCGCAATAGCAAGCAACTCTTTGCGAGGACTTTCCATTATTGCCTGTTGATATTTGGGGATAGATTTAACAATCTGCTCTATATCGTTGAGTAGGCTGATGTAAGCTTCTTCGTACTTTGGCTTAGCAGACTTCTTCATTCGCTTTGCCATAGCTTTATGAGCTTTCATCATTTTCATCATCATTTCGGCAGAAGGCTTCTCTTTGCTCTTGGACTTTTTCTTCATCATCTTCATCATCATTGAGCGACGAGCCGAAGCTTTCTTTTGTCCCTGAGTCTTAAAGTCTTGAACGGCTTTGAAGTCCGCAAGACTCATTGAGCAGTAGCTTGCCAACATCTGCGGACTAACTGCCTGTCCTCCCAGCACCTGATGGATAAGGTCTTTGGCAGGCTCGAGGTAACGCTTGTTGAACTGGCGTTTGTGTTTGCTAAAGTCTTTCGCCACCTTGTGCTTATAGACATCAAGTTTGAAGCAAGCATTGGCAAGAGCTTCGGCAGTAATGGCCTGCACTGTTCGGCGACATTCCTCTTGCGTATAAGGCTCGCCCATTGTATAGAGCTTGGTATTGATTTGCTCGCCTGCAACCTCTTCGGCAAAGTTGTCAATGCGTTCAATCTCTTCTTCCGTATAAGGCTCTTTGCTCACGCTGTCCAACTCAAGGTCTCGGCTCAAGCCCATTTTAATAGCTTGGGCTTTGACAAGTAGAGAAGCTCTGCGACGCTCTTTCCCCTCTGCCTTGAAATAGTCGTCTATACGCTTGTGCAAGTCGCTAAAGAGCGACTTCGTATTCGTGCCGTCAAATGGGGGTGTGATGTAGGTATTCAGCGAAGCATAAGTGCGACGCTTGGCAATCAAGCCTTCGCCTACGTTAGCCGTCTGATAATAATAAAGGTGAGGCAGTGGGGCAATGAGCTGATCGCTCCAGTCTCTATCCGAGAGAGCAATCTGCTTGCTCGGTGTAAACTCAATCGTGCCGTGCGTACCAAAGTGCATAATGGCATCGGTCTTGAAAATATCTTTAGCCCAAAGGTAAGCCATAATATAAGGATAAGGCAGTGGAGCTTTGACCTTGCCGTGGCTAATAGCAAAGCTATCTCCCCCAGAAATAGCAGGGCTTGGCTGAATGACAATCGCCACATTACCAAAGACAAGACGAGGCAAGACCAAACCGCTTTCGCCATTCTCTCCGATGTAATTCATCACCGAGCCACAAGCTTGACCGTAATGCTCCACAAGTTCGCCTTGTAGATAGGGCGAGATATTCTTTTTAATCAAACGATTAACCTCTTCTTTGCTAATCAAAGCACAGTCCTGCCCTACTTCGTTTTTCGGGATATTTGAGCGACTATAGTCAAATGCTTTGTTTTGGGCGACAACAAGTCCCCTAAACTCATCAAGGCTATTAGGCAAATGCTCAAGCTCATACCCCTCTGTCTTGAGGAACTTTAAGAAGTTATAAAGCGATGGAATAGCCTCCAAGCCTCCTGCAGAAATACCTGCCTTACCAGGGGCTTTGTAGTAATAGACCGTTAGCTTCTTATCTGCGTTTGCCTTAGTCTTGAGGCTAAGCAAACGCTGACACAGCTCCGTCAGACGCTCCAAGCGATTAGGGATAGCCTTGAGCAGATGATTGCCGTCCTCATTAAGCTCTTCCGAAGCAAAGACATAAGGATAAATCGCTCCGTCAAGCTCTGGCATTACCACGCTTTGCGACATAAAACCACCAACCATACCCATAGGATCTTCCTCCCATTTCTTGCGTTCCGTTAGCATCGTAATCAGGGAGATAGCTGGGATATTATGCTCCTTGAGGTAATCAACAAAGACATCGCCTCCGCCCATTACAAAACGTCCGTGAGGCATATAGAGGACAAGGTCAGGCTTAACCTCCTCAACAAACTTCATCTTCTTCATCATCGAAACGACAGGATAGACGTTCATTCCCGCCTTATTTAGCGAAGCGATGAGGCTGTCTAAATTCTCTTTATTACCAGAATAAGGATTGTTTAAGCCCCCTGACAGCAAGACCTTAGGAGCATTCTCGTGATAAAAGCCCTTAGACTTGAGATACTTATCAAAGTCAGCCTTGTTGTCTATCGCCACGTTCTCATCAATATGATAATAAACATCATAAGGCGAGGGAGCAAGGCTATCGGCTTCTTGCACAAAGAGTTTCTTCTCGTCTATATGCTGACGGATATAGCGAGCCAAACTCTGGTAGTTTTTCTTATTTCCGCTGTTGAGGTATTGCAAAACGCTACGAGCCTTGAGCGAATCAATGCTACAGAGTTCGTTCTCAGGTGTCGTGGCATAGATGACCTGCAGAGGTAAGCCGTCAGCCATCAGCTCTTTGACCCTTGCCTGCTCCTGCTCCGTCCAATGCAGTCCCATTCCAAAGACAAGCAGACAGTCATAGTCCTCAAAATGCTCAATGTCTTCAGCCTTAAGCCTTGTATAATGGATTTCTTTGTCTTGATTAGAGAGTATCATTCCCGAAGACTGATAGGCAGGGAAGTTCACCAAGGCAACTTCCGTCCTTGAAGCATATTTCTGCCACAAGGCAAAGCCCCCCAATAGACAGAATAGAAGAATAGCAATAGCTGTAAGAAGCGTTTTCTTATTCATTACTGATTATAGTATTTAAGTTTATCAATTACTCAAGTTCGAACAAAAATACGATTTATAACGAGGCTCATCAATACCAAAATATGAGTATTATCCCTCCTTTTCATCGCCTCATAATCCCTATTCTTTGGTAAAAGCTGTTTATCTCCCTCAATGTTAAGCCCCTTGTAGTAGCGAAAAGCTTCATAACTCACTCTATATAAACTTTAGTACAACTAAAGAAAACACTTAGCAAAAGGCAAGATCTTATCTCCCATCTTTATATCCGCACACACTCTAATAGCAACAAATAGGTACATTATATATGTAAAACAACCCAATATAAGTAACAACATATGGATATTTTACATAATTTTCATACGTATTTAAAACAAAACACATTGTATTTAGACAAAATATTTATAGTTTTGTAAAACAATTAATGTTTAACTAAAAAAAATAAAATTATGAGGAAGATTAACTTTTTTAATGCATGTGTACTTGCACTTGTTGTTCTGATGAGTGCTTGCTCTAAGGTGAATGCTCCATTTACCAATGTTTCCAACAAAACTGAGACCTTAGAAGATAAGGGTACTGAGGGTATGAACAACTCAAGACATTCTGAAGAATTTCGTGAGGCAAAATCAATTATGAGATCTGTTCATCCAGAAGTAGCTAACTACTTCAACAACATAAAGAGCGTAATGTATGCAACTAACTCTTTAGAAAAACCAGCTCAATTCCGTTCTACTAACAACGAAACCGATAGTCCTAAGAACCCAATTATAGAAAAGTTAAAAGCTCTTAATATCTATGATGATGACTCTGGGAAAAAGTTAGATTTTTTTGATTTACCAAATGAACAAAAAGAGTTATTTATTGATGACCTTTTAGCATCTGAGGCCAATGATATGAATCTTAAACTATCCAGTATGCCTGGATTAGACAAGATAATTGCTGAGGAAAACAAGATTGCAAATCAAGTTATTGAAGAAGAAAGAATTAATAAAATTAAAGTTGGGGAAGAAGTTTCTGAAACGTTTAGAAGTAGCAATGGATTGGTCTCTTCTGAAAAGTTCTTTGCTAAAATACAAAAAGGATATGAAGAGCTTTATGGGAAACAAGTTTCACAAGAAGAAGCACGTTCTGTTTTGGGAACCATAGTCGGAGGATTTGCAATTGCTGGAGCCATTGTTACAGACATTAAGGATTTACCCATAATTCCTGTAGAAAGAGTTATTACAAAATGGGCTCAATGTTCTCGTCGTGGAGATTTTATCCTCGCACTTCCCTCACACGGAAGACCTTGGAAATTCATTAATTTTGGAAAGGGGGTTCGATTTATGGTTGGGCACGCGGGGATATTAACTAAGAAAATAACGAAATATACCAATGAAGATGATGATACATCTCTTGAAGCTTACTACAGTGATGGTGTTCAAAGACACAGTCCTGAAAATTGGATTACACCACATTATGTTATGGGAATCCAAAAAGTAAGTTACAGATGGCGATGGAGAGGTTTTAGAAGCGGGTTCTACAAAGTCAAAAGACCTGTCTCCAACCCCGGAGCTTTAGCTGACTGGGCTAAAAAATATGAGGGGAAAAAGTATGTTAGAGTATATGAACACCCCTATGCAAAGTGGGTTGCTCCAAGTAGATTTACTTGCACTACGCTTGTTTGGTATTGTGCAAAGAAAGCTTATGGGGTTAATGTATCAAGCTGGTGGGCTACTTTTGTCTCTCCAAGTGGACTTTATACAGATGACTGTACATATTTTAGAGGAGAGGTAAAATAATGAGATACATATATTTATTGCTTGGAGTTGTAGGGTTTCTGATGCTGTCTTGTGATGATAGAGACAAGGAAATAGACTTTATTAAGCAACAGCATAGAGACCCTAAGATGATAGGATTTTGGGAACGCTTGTCAAACAATCCCTTTCAAAAAGAAACAGATTCAGAAGTCTGGATTACGGAGTATAAAGTTGCTGGAACTTTTGTTAATTATTGCAATGGCAGAAAGAATCTCACGAAATACTTCTACACGAAGGATGACGATCTAATAACCTACTATGATACGGGCTGTTGGACAGATAAGCCTATTAAAAATAAATATCGGTATCAGATAAAACAAGATACTTTACGACTTTATTATTACGATAAAGCTCTTCAAAGATACTTAGATGAACCAAGTATTTACTTGAGAGTAGAGGGTATTGAAAGTAAAAACAAGTAGAAGGATTGAGGCTGTGGTAGTGTTTTCATATTGCCACAGCCTCTTTTTTCAACGCTTAATTAGTCAAAATACCACAAATCAGATGACTGGGAAAACTCAAATGAGTTTTCCCAGTCATTTCTAAAAGTTTTCCCAAAAACTTTTCTGACTTTTCCCAATCACTTTCTGGGCTTCTCCAAATACCACAAATCGGAACAGGCACAGCCTGTCTTATCCTGCCTAAATTCGCTGTCGGTCGCACTGAATATCAATTCCCCTCCGCCTTGCTTCTGTATTTCGACAAGCTCAATGACCGAAGCAAGGCACCTCCCGCCAAGGGAGGAATTACATTTATGTCTTAAATTTGACAGAATCAACAACCAAATAGAGCCTATTCAAAGTCCTCGTGCAAAGCTCTAGCACGGAGGGGAGTCAAAAGCATTGATTTTCAATAGGATAAACAGCATAATTAAGTCTATTCTATGAAATTTTGCTGTGCTTGCCCTACTTATTTGCAAGACATAATGTTATAATTCATATTTATATTGTATCTTTGTGTTCCTAAAAAAAATTAATAAACTAAAGATTAAACATATAAATTGTGATAAAAGCATTTAAGGAAGTGCAGAGCAAAACCCCTCAATACCAAGCACCTATGGCTGAACTAATAAACATAGAAAGCCTCAATTTACTTCTATCATTCTCATCACACGGAGCCTTAAAAGACTATAAGGATTATGGGGAATGGGACGTAGATGAAGATGGCAATCCTTTAGATGAGCTTGAAATTGACCTTGAGTTTGACCTCTAAAATACAGAAACAAAATGTTAAATAAATCCAATATCTTATTCAAACTCTTGGGATTAGTGGCTTTGGCTTCGCTATCTACCGCTTGTCGTCAGTCAGACGACTTAATTAGGGAGCAAGAGGGCAGAGCTTTAGGAACAAAGCTTTATACTGCAAATGCTGTCTTAGATACTTCTTGGACAGAGGAGAGCTTGACATCACAAGATAAAGAAACAGAGAGCCTACGTGCTATTTTGAATAGTACTGGCTATACGAAACCGACACTTGACGTAAGCCTTGAAGAGTTTAGACAAGAAGCTATCAAAGGGCATTTCTCCCTTGTGGGAGAGAATGTCTCTGTGCAACACGCTACAACAAGACTCTTGGAGACTGCTCCAACAAGCAAAGTAGAGGATAATGCTCTTTTTATTCGTGGAGCAAAAGAGGGAGCTACGAAGGCTCAAATCAATATGTATTGCCAAATAGATGAAGAGCTGACGAAGGCAAATCCTTATGTCTCCTTGGCTCTTGGAGGCAAACTAATGGGTTCTAAGCTTGCCTTTACGACAGAAGCAGGTACTTCTCCAAATAAATTGATTAAGGGGATTAAGAGTAATGAACAACAAGCAGGCAGACATTTGCCCCTTATGACAGACTTTGAAGCGTTCAGCAAAGTTTTCTCCAAAGAAGCAAAAGAGCAGGTTAGCTATACGCCTCGTGGGACTTTGATCGGTTTTTGCTTTGTAAATAAGCTAAATGAAGCTATTACAATTACAAAGATTAGCTTCCCAGAGGCTAATGCTTTATTCTTTGAGGGAAGCTTTGACCTGAGTAAGACAGAAGCGGATATCCGCCCCAAGCAAGCAGGTACTAAAGTCAAATTTACAGGGATTGATGAAGCTTTAAGCTTTAGCGTCTCTGGTGCTAACGCAAGTCTTGCCCCAGTAACAGAAGAAGCCGTAACGGCAAAGACAAAACTTCCGCTTTTCTATGTATGGGGTTTCCCTCATAAGGGACAAAATAAACTCAAGATGAAGCTTAGTTTCTTGATGGGAGGCAAAGAAAGACAATCAAAAGTCATTAGTCTGAACATTCCTGAAGGGGGCTTCAAAGATGGCGGGACGTATCGCATTCCTCTAAATATTGGCAAGCAAACACCAGCAGAGCCAAACCTCACCCCTCAGCCTCAAGATTATGAGCCTACAATAACCCCCTTATATCCCTTTGAGAGCAAGACAAACCCCAAGCAATATATCGTTAGGGATATAAAGAATGTTGGACGAAAATATACTTATCGCTTGGCTCTGCCTGTCAGCTATAGCTTTTACAATAAATTCTTCCAGTCTGATGAGGAGGTCTTTAACTTTTGGGATAAAACAGAGAAGTTCCTCAACAAGATTTATAATAGAGATTTAGGTATCTACTTTAAGCTAGTCAAAGATGAGAAACTTATTGCTCGCACAAGTACAATAATGCCAGACTATCTAAGCCAACAAAGTATCATCAATAGTTGGGCTTATATAGAACTTAATAAGATGATTGGAAAAGAAGCTTACGATGCTGGTCTATGGCTTGCAATAGGTAAGGGTTATAATCAAGGTTTGGCAAGTTTGGGTGGAGTATATCGGGCAGACTCAAAAGCATCAGCGGTCGTCCGAGTACTCAGTGAGAGCGTTATCGCTCACGAGCTTGGGCATCTCTTTGGAGCTAAGCACACTTGGGTTGGCGATGTAGATGAATCTCTGAAAGTAGAACGAGGCGAGGGGCAAAGCATAATGACCCACGCAGGTTATTCGGACTTCTTCAGCTTGGTTACGATTGCAGATATCTTCTCTTATTTGCACTTTTATCCTTATGCTACCGACAGAGAAAAGAAACATATCATCGACCCGTATAGTCTCAGCACCCAATTTCATTTAGACTATTCAAGATTTATATCTAGGTACAATATTGTATATGCCGAGGAGCTTAACACCTCTATTCCCCAAATAGATATTAGCAAAATAAAAACAAGCTATAGAGTACCCACTGGGACTTTCTTCAGTCTTGAGGTGCCAGTCAAGAACCCAAGTGATAATATGCTTTATGGAGCTAATCCTATTAAGGTTGGGGATACGGAGTTCTACACAAGCAAGTCAAACACTACAGGAAGAGTTAATTTCCAAGAAATCTATAGCTTCGCAGGAGGTCTTGAACCTGGAAGTGAACCAACGATGAAAGCTGGTAGATACCCCTTCAGATTGGCAGTTTCGACTTTTGATGAAAACTCAATACCTCAATATGACACACACGATATTGAGGTGGAGGTTGTCAATGCTCAACCTTTCGTTATTAAGTCGAACTTAGGTCAAGGCTCTGTCCCTGCTGGGAAAAAGTTTAAGTTACGTTGGACGGCAGACCGAAGCTTTTTCAAAGAAGGCAGTAAGGTGCGTATATCAATGTCTATAGATTATGGTAAGACTTATGAATATATTCTTGCCGAAGAAGTGGATAATAATGGGGAATGTGATATTGTCTTGCCTTACATCAATACAGAAAAAATTAACGGTATTCACGAAGGAGCTGTCAATCCTTGTATCATTAAGGTAGAAGAGATTGGAGGTATTGCCTATGCTCTGACCAATTATAGCCCAAGACACTTTGGTAAGTTTGCAGGCGGTTTCACATTGAGTAAGGAGCTAACAAATCAAAAGGTCATTTTTGAGCATTGCCCTCCTTCTGTTCTTCATCTCAACTCTGAAGACGAATTGCCCAAGTCTTACCAGATTAAGGCAAAGAAAAAAGGCAGATTTAGCTATACTCCAGTAAATCTTGCTTATAAGGAATATGACGCAAAGACGCTTTCAGATGGTAGGAAGTACATCATTCGTGAGTGGTCAACACCAGATCCTTTCTTCTATGGTCGCTACTTTGCTTATAGGCAATATATCTATATCAAGAAGTAAAGCTCTTGTGTCCTAAACAACGTATTAGTTATCTGACTACTCAGGCAATCATTCCTTATTACCTCTTTATTAACTTTACCCCCTCCGCCTCGCAAGCTCGGCACCTCCCAGCAAGGGAGAAATTAAGTTAATAACCTAAAGAGAAAATTTATTTAGGATACGAGTGGAAGTAAAGATATATTCATACAAAAAAACGCTTGTGCCGAAAGTGGCACAAGCGTTTTTTAATAAAAGAATGCTAAGCATTAGTAAGTATGTCCCTCTGGGTCATTCATCTCTTTCTTAGTAATCTTATGTAAGTCTAAGGCTCTCCAAGCGTAAACCATATAAGCCAATACGAAAGGAATAAGCAAAGACACAACGCTCATCGCTTGAAGCGTGAAAAGACTTGAAGAAGCATTGCGAATCGTCAATGACTCTTGTCGGTGTCCTTCGGCAAGCGTTGGGTAGAAAGAGGTGTTGTTCCAACCTGCAATCAAAAAAATCGCAAGAGCGGTTAGCACAACGCCGAGGCCTTCAAACCAAATACCCTTCTTAAAGTCAGGCTTGAGCAATGTCAAGATGATACCTGCAAGTACCAAGACAACACCGATGACGAAGACTGCAAAGACAGCAGGCATCTCAATCAAGTTGATGAAGTACTTGTAAGGTTGCATAAAGATTTCGCTTGTCTCTGGGTTTACAGCAAAGCCGTCCTTGAAAAGCAAAGCTCCAAGATAAGGCAAGAAGAAGAGCAAGAATGCTCCTGCGTTCCAAGCCAAGCGATCACGTGAAGCCTTATCTACCTCTACGTCATCAATATTGTTGATGAAGTAAAGCAAAGCTGTCGTACGGCTCAAGAAAAGCACTGCCAAACCGAAAACAACGTTCCAAGGCTGAAGGACTGCTTCCAAGCCGTGTAGTTGAAGCTCTGTACCGAAGACGTTAAATGTTTGCCACTCAGAGACAGCCTTACCTACGACCAAGATGTTATCTTTATCAATAGAGTAGTTTGCTCCGAAGAAGAAAGTTGAAACCGCTGCTCCAAGCAAAATAGGCACTAATAAGCCATTCAAGAATAGAGCTACTTGGTAAGTCTTACTCCCCCAAATGTTACCATTCTTATTTTGATACTCATAAGAAACCGCTTGAATGATGAAGCAGAAAAGAATCAACATCCACACCCAATAAGCTCCGTTGAAGCTTGTAGAGTAGAAATATGGAAAAGAAGCAAAGAATGCACCACCAAAGACAACAAGCGTCGTGAAGGTAAACTCCCATTTACGCCCTACAGAGTTGACAAGCATCTTACGGTTACCCTTGTCTTTGCCAAGCGTAAAGATTAGCGACTGCCCTCCTTGTACAAAGAGCAAGAAGACAAGCAAGGCTCCTAAGACAGATACGAGCAACCACCAATAGTTTTGAAAAAATTCATATGTCATAATACTAACTTTTTTAGTTTTAGATGTTCAATACGTTCTTAGTGGCTATCAGGTCCTGCCTTAATAGCTTTTGTCATAATGCTAAGCTCTGCTACAAGCATTGCAGTGAAAAGCAAAGCAAAAAGCGTGAAGGTAATAATCACTGAAGCAGGAGCTAACTGAGAAACAGCAGCCTTGACAGGCAATAAGTTCTGAATAGCCCAAGGCTGACGACCCATCTCTGCCACAACCCAACCAGCTTCTGAAGCAAGCCAAGCAAGAGGCATAGCAAGGATAGCTAAATACATCAGCCAGTTCTTGTCAAGACCGAACTTCTTGCAACGGAAAGCAAAATAGCTTAGCAAGAAGAAGATAAGCACAAAGAAGGTACCAGCTCCGACCATTGCACGGAATGAGTAATAAGTCAATGGTACATTAGGAACGACTTCGCTCTTATCCTCAAAGTAACCATAACCGAAGTTATCAAAGTTTTCTTCAAACTTAGCTCGGCTAAGCTTTGCCAACTCCTCGTTCTTATCCTTCTTAGCTTGACGGAAATCCTTCAAAGCAGAGATCGCCATACGACCACGTTGCATCTTCTCATCAAGAGAAAGAGCCTTGACTATTTGCCCTTCTTTATTCTTGTAATAGTAATCACCCTTCAAGATATTATTAACCCCTGGAGTATAAGTGTTACCATTGAAATCCAATAGGTAAGAAAGCAAGCGAGGGATTTCTATATTAAATAGGTAAGGATCTGCACTCGCCTCTGTAGGATTATCTTGTTGCTTGCCAAAGTCAAAACTTGGATCAAGCATACCGATAGCACTAAGCCCCAAGCCTTCGCCGTCAGCACATTCAAGCGTTTGGGCATCGTTAGTACCAGCTTCGTAAAGAGCCTCTACAGCAGCCATCTTCATTGGTTGGTTTTGAGCAATATCAATAGTAGATGTATGCCCAGTCATTGCTGTCAAGAGAGCAGCGATAAGACCAAAAGGAGCAATCATCTTGATATTACGACTAACAAACTCCATATTCTTTTTCTGCAAAGCATAAATCGCACAAACACCTACAGCAAAAGCAGAACCCAAAGTCCAGCTTGATGTAACCGTGTGGAAGAACTTATTCATAGCAGTTGAAGAAAGAGCAACGGCGAAGAAGTCTGTCATCTCACTACGCATAGTCTCTGGATTAAGCTCCATTCCTACAGGGTTTTGCATCCAAGCATTCGCCACCAAGATCCAAATAGCAGAGATCGTCGCACCGATGATTGTCAGCCAAGTAGAAGCTAAGTGGAAACCTTTGCTGACCTTACCCCAACCAAAGAACATCACAGCGATGAAGGTTGACTCCATAAAGAAAGCAAGGATACCCTCGATAGCCAAAGGAGCTCCGAAGATATCGCCAACAAATGTACTATAGTTTGACCAGTTCGTTCCGAACTCAAACTCAAGGATAATCCCAGTGGCTACACCGATAGCGAAGTTAATCCCAAAGAGCTTCTGCCAGTACTTAGCACTCTTTTTCCAAAAGTCGTCGTTTGTACGGTAGTATTGCGTTTCGGCAAGAGACATAATAATCCCCAGACCAAGCGTCAACGGTACAAAGAGCCAGTGATAAATAGCCGTTAGAGCAAACTGAGCTCTCGACCAAAACATCAAAGATTCAAAATCCATAAATTTAATTGTGTTTAAGTAATTAATCGTTATTCTTTAGTGTCTAATGTATCTGTTTCCAGAGGAATACCTCTATTGATTAGGTCGTGCTGAACAAACTCCGAGTCCGTCATATTATGCTTGCGAGCTTCTTCCTTCGTATGGTTAGGGAAAAAGAACACTTTCAGGATTGCAAACATTATGAAAAGCTTCAGAAAAATAATCAACCAAAGCGTTCGAGAGTCTTTGCTCAAGCCCTTAAATCCATCAACATAAAACCGCCAAACTCTCTTAAGAGGATTATTTTTACTCATTTTTTAACCTATAACAAAGATATTCCGTTCATTTATACCTTACAAAGATAAGAAAAAAAACAGCTTCTAAAAAGAAAGGCTCCAAACAGCCTTGTTAAACAAAATCTTACAGAATAAAAGTGGGGTATTTTTAATTAAGATTCGCTTCTTTGGAGAGCTTTGCAGTCCTCTAAGCTTAGTCTTGTCCCCTATTGCAAGTAGCTCAAACGAGCTTTTCGCTAAATAAAACAAAAACTGAAGGAATTTCCTCAAAATTTTTAGAAAAAACTTAATATTACTAACGCTATGAAATCCAACAAATTAGACAAAACCACAAGGTTTAAGTAAGAAAAATGAGGAAAATTTATTCCTAAAAAATTTGGAGAATTAAAAGAAAGTGCATACCTTTGCATCAGAAATAAGGAAGAGAGCTAAACAAAAGCTCAACGACTTAAACAACATTTATTGCGAAAGTAGCTCAGTTGGTAGAGCATAACCTTGCCAAGGTTAGGGTCGCGGGTTCGAATCCCGTCTTTCGCTCAAAGAGAAAGGCAGATATTTCACTTGAAATATCTGCCTTTTTTATTGGCAACAATCCCATACAAGAATAGAGAGCAAGCTTTTTCATTAGCCTGCTCTCTATTTTTATTTTCAGAAAAACCTTTTACTTTCTTCGTTTAAGCTTGAGCTTAATACCCGTAATCAAGACCCAAAGCGTAAAGAGACCTGAGAGGAAGATAAAGAGAAGCCCCGCAACTCCCATAAAAGTATAAATGCGTCCAGTATGCACCTCCAATGCTAAATGCCAAAGCGACATCGGCATATAGCGGAAACTTTCGGGCATTGCAAGGACAGACGTTCCTGCATTGTAGTCCACATAAAAAGGCGTTTCAAAGTCAGAGCTATAGCCTGAGATGGCTTTCTTGCCAAAAGGAATGGGCGAAAAGTCTCGCACTTCTTCTCTCGTTTCGTAGTCAAAGCTCTTTTGCGTATTCTTATCCCAAAGGAAAATCCCTTGAAAAGAACCAATAACATACAGGTCTCTATTAACCTTGTCTTGCTCCCATACATTCAAACCCATCACACTAACGGGCGGAGCTTGATTAACTTTTTGAGGCACATCTTCCAAGGTTTCAAACTCGTAGAAACCCTTTGAGGAAGAAAGCAACCATTTATCCAAATCAACATCATAACGAATCATTCTAAGGTTGTCGTGCCAAGGGGTTGGCTTATCCAAGTGCGAGAAAGGAATCTTTGGCACATCAAAGCCAACAATGGCAATCAACAAGGGCGGACGCAAAGCCCAACCCGTTAGCGTTAGGAAAAGCACTGCGTAAAAAGTTTTACGTCCAATCAAATCGTGGAGGTTTAGACTTGACGAAAGCACTTTCTTTGCCCACTTCTGTCCCCTACCCCAACGCTTGATATACTTAGGCATAAACCAATATACCAAACCACTTAGACAGAGAAAAATCAGCACCAAAGCCAAAGCATCAACAAAAAGCTTGCCGAGAAGTCCGAAGATTTCCCCCGAATGTAGTTGCCAAATAGTCCGAAAGAGTGAAACCTTATTGCTATAATCTGTCGGAGCTTTCAACTCGTGCTTGTGAAAGTTTACATAAGGAGCAGAAGCCGTATAAACGAAAGAACGGCTAAGCACAACAAGCGTATCGCCACGAAGCGTTAAGTCCGTCAAACGCTCGCCCTCACCCAGCAGAGGCACTTCTTCCCAAGCACTCCCCAAACCTTGCTTTCGCTGAAAGAGGGCGAACTGACTAAGGGCAAAAAGCCTTCCCGAAGGACTTTGGACAATAGCCCGAATAGCTCTATTATCCACTCCTTGAGGCAAGCCCTCATTATAATCTTGAAAATACGCCCCAAGGCTATCTGTCAGATAAAGACCTCCGCCTCCATAGAGCAAGACAGATTTATCGCTATCACTATTCTCAAGACTTATAGAGCCACGAAGCAAACCATTATTCCACGCTTGATAATGATATTTATCTGGCAGATAGGCACGGCTAAGCTCCGAAGACTTAAACAAGCCTCTATGATTCAAAATAATCCCTGATACAGAAAACATCAAGATAAAGAAGGTTAGCAACAAGCCAAACCATTTGTGATGTTTTCGCCAAAAGCTTCTTTTCATAGCTTTCTATACTTTAAGTTTGAAAAAGATGAGTTAGTTACCCTTAGACAGGAAGGGAACAAAACTAAGCTCTGAATAAAAAAAGCCTCTCCCAAGACTGGAAGAGGCTTTTTTATTATTGTAATACAAACAAAACGAAGATTTCCTAAACCGAAACCGTGTTTGTATTGAATAGTCCTAAAGACTATTTCTTACGGTTACCGTAACGGCTCATAAACTTATCAACACGTCCAGCAGTATCGACAAGCTTAGCCTTACCTGTGAAGAATGGGTGAGAAGTGTTTGAGATTTCCACCTTTACCAATGGGTAAGTTACGCCATCTACTTCAATAGTTTCTTTTGCTGCAATAGTTGAACGTGTAATGAAGATGTCATCATTAGACATATCCTTAAATACTACAGGACGATAGTTCTCAGGGTGAATTCCTTTTTTCATTATAATCTATTTCTTATTTAATTACTTAATGTTTGTGGTTCAAGCGAGCTTAGTTGCGAATTAAACCTGCCTAACGCCACCAATTATCAAATCAGTCTGGTAACCTTTATTGAGTAATGGTGTGCAAATTTAAGCATAAATATCCAATTACACAAGTATTTAGCACAGATATTTAATCTACCGAAGCTAAAGAGCCAAGCTTTTTTATTGCTTGAAGAACTTATGAACTTCTGTGCGATCGCCTTGCTCGAGCAAGAGCAAGTAATAGCCACGAGGCAAGAAGCTAACATCTATTTGAGACAAGTTACCCTTGAAAGAGCGAATCGTCGCTCCTTCAAGGGTAAGAATTGTCGCCATATTTAGGCTGTCAAAATGCAGAACGTCTCGGCAAGGATTAGGATAGAGTTTGATGGTATTTCTATCTACGCTGACAAGAGCAGACGTATTTTCATCTTCTATCTCTTCGCCGAAGACTTGATCATCGTTTACTTTTTTTTTTCAGTCAACACTTGGAACTCTGCCCCTGAGGCAAAGTTTGCTCCATTCTGCGAGCTAAGAGCTTCGAAGCGAAGGTAACGACCTGCTACAGGCTCGTTGAACAAGACTTTTTTCTCGTTCTTATTACGCTCAAACTGTCCACGAGCGACCTCAGTCCAAGTCTTATTATCCTTACTGATAGAGATCGCATACGCCTTAACATCTCCATTCTCGCCACCACCTTGACGAGGCAAGTAAGTGAAGCCCTTGATCTTGTTCTCTTCCAAAGTGTCAAAAGTTACAAAGTGAGGATAGTTAGCTACCGTTACGCTATAAGTAGTGTGCCAAATAGTACCAGTGTCGCCGTCAACTAAGTTTGAAGCTCTACCATTTTCGCTTTGCACCTCTTCACTATCTGTCTCAATCACTTCTACAGGCACCGCCTCAATCAAGTCAAACGATTGCTCGGCATAGATAGACTTATGTCCCTTTCTCCAAGCACGAATAGTAAATTCATCTTTCAAGACAAATGGCTTAGTATAGCGTCTTGCCTTTTTACCATTGATAGAGAAGTGGATAGTACCTTCACCTTGAATTGTTACCTTACCAATCTTATTACGTTGGATAAGTGGAGCTGAAACGCCTGATAGGTTAAGAGGCTTAACCACCTCTTTAACGTTGTACGGACGGATAGCAAAGCCGAAGTATTGAGCCTTAGCATAAGAGCGACAAGACTTAATAGGACCTCCTTGACCACAGCTTGCACCACCAAGACCCGTTACACTTGCATCAAGATGCAAATGCGTATCGCCTGCCGTTGGCAACTCAAACTTATGCGGAGCAAGAAGCATCTCTGTCGCAGAGTAAGGCAATGCCGAAACGCTCATTTGATTGTCCGCCATAAAGAGAACTCCATTACCAGCTTTATCCGTTAGGCTTGCCCAACGCACATCTTCACGGTTACCCATTGTCTGTGGTTTAGGGAAGTTCAGCACTTGCTCCAGAACAGTTGATTTATGCTCTTCAACAAACTGACTTGCCTTACGGTCTGAATAGTTGTTGATAGGTCCACGACCATAGTAAGCAAAGTTTTCGAACTTTTTAGGCAATACAAATTCATAACCTAAGCGAGGAAGCACTAAGTTTGCTCGGTTAGAGACAAGCCCTGCTTTCATCTCAATAGAACCATCTGGGTAAACAGTCCAAACTTGGTTACTCTCGATAGCGAAGTCATTAGCTCCGAATGGACGAGAAACATCTTCCTTGATCGTGTAATAACCTGTTGCCCCAATTTTTGAAATATGAGCTGGATTAGGAGCTTGGCTTCTTACTGATGTTGCGATGACTACACTACCATCTTTACCCTTAGAAACCTTAAAGGATTGAGCTATTTGCTTGAGGTTGTGCAAACCATTTGAACCCCAGTTGCCCCACGCCCAGTTGTCGTTGTCGCAATGAGCACGGAAACAAGAGATCTTAGGACCTTGACCTGCTTCAATCACTTCCTGTCCCTTATAGACAAGTCTGTGGATTGTACCAACTTTTGTATCAAACTCCATTTCAAAGTTTTCGCCCTTAACGACTACCGCCTTGTCTGAAGTAAGTTCCCATTTCAGTTTCTTACCCTTGGCAACCTCTGCAAGTGTTTGCTTAGGTGTAGCATTCTGCAAAAGAAGTTGTTCGTCAGCTTGTACATAGCCAGCCTTAGCCCAAGGCATATCTGTCTTGAGGAGAGCTTCAAGCTTGATGAAGTATTCATTCTCAGGCTTAAGCAAAGACTTATTAAATGGAATAGTAACTGTAGCAGACTTGCGAGCTTGTAGAGCTGGCATAGACATCAGTCCGTCCTCAATCTTACGTCCATTCTCAAAGAGCGACCAACGCAAGTTGTAATCACTTAGGTCTGTGTAGTAGTTCTTGTTGAAGACTTTTACCTTACCTTCTTGGATATTTTCGGCAGTGAAACCAATATATTGGTAAACCTTCTTAACCTCAAAGTACTGAGGCTTAGGGTCAAGTTCGCCGAACATAATACCATTCATCACGAACATACCATCGTTTCTTCTATCACCGAAGTCGCCACCATAAGCAAGGTAACGTCTGCCGTCTGCTGTGTAGTTGTAGAGCGATTGGTCAACCCAATCCCAAATAGCACCACCGCAGAGGAAGTTTGTTGATTCGATAGCCTTCCAATAGTCTTCAAGACCACCACAAGCATTACCCATTGAGTGAGCATACTCCGAGATGTGGAAAGGATATTTGATATTCATCTGTCCCTTAACGGCATTCTCAACCCAAGCAATAGAAGGGTACTGATTAGAACCCATATCTACAATATTGTTGTTACGCTCGTACTGAACAGGGCGAGATGTATCTACATGCTTAATAGCATCGTATGAATGAACGAAGTTCACACCGGGTCCTGCTTCGTTACCCAAAGACCAAATCACAACACTTGGGTGGTTCACAGAAGCATAAACCATTTCAAGGACTCTATTGATATGAGCATTTTTAAACTCAGGCACGTGCGAAAGAGAAGCAGCACCATAGCCATATAGATGCGACTCGATGTTAGCTTCGTCTTCTTGATAGATACCATACTTATCGCAGAGGTAATACCAATAGCGAGCAGGAGGATAGTGCGAGTTACGAACGTGGTTGATATTACCCTGCTTCATCAGCATTACTTCTTTGAGCATTTGCTCACGAGTAATAGCGTGTCCACGCTTAGGGTTCGTTTCGTGTCGGTTTACTCCTTTAAGCTTGAGCGTCTTACCATTGACAAAGAAGTAACGACCCGCCAAACCAAATTCGTCTTGACTCGCAGGAGTATCCTTAATCTCAACGGTACGGAAACCAATATAAGTAGATACGATATCTTTGACAGCTCCGCTCTTACTCTTCAACTCTGCCACAAGGACATAGCGATATGGAGCTTCGGCTGACCAAAGATTAGGGTTATTAAGACTAATTTCACCTTCAACACTAAGGTTTGCAAAGCTTCCATCAACTCTTGCTACAGAGCTTTGAGCATTAGCCACAGAACCAGCTGACAAGTCGTCAGAATACAAAGCACAAGGATAAAGCTTGTAGTCAAGCGTATAACCGCTCTTAGCCGACCAAAAGCCTCTATGACAGTTTTGTACATCAGCTGTTAGCTTCAGAGCATAAGACCTTCCCCCTTTGTGTACAGGGATAGCCGAGAGGTTACGGATTTGCATTTTAGGCTTAGCTGTCAGCGAAACAGGGCGGAAGATACCTGGCAAGCGGAACATATCTTGCGTTTCAAGGAATGAACCATCGCTATTACGATATACTTCTACGGCAACGATGTTTTCGCCTTTCTTGACAAACTGACTAATGTTGAACGAAGCCAAGTTGCGTGAGTTCTTTGAGAAACCAACATATTGTCCATTAACCCAAAGGTAGAAGAACGAATCTACACCTTCAAAGTTGATGTATATCTCACGATCCTTCCAATTCTCAGGGAGCGTAAAGCTACGACGATATGAACCAACCTCGTTGCGGTCTCTGTAAACCGTCCAGTCTTGTGGAGGCATACGCATAACGCCTTTTCGCCAGTCTCCCACATAACTGTAAGTTGGGAAAATAGCTGTTTGGTTCACGTAGATAGGCGTACCATACTTTTGGCTACCATCTTGACGCAAACCTGCGACATTCCAGTTCATTGGCACTTCTACCTTATCCCACGAGCTTGTGTTGTAGTTCGTTTCGTAGAAGTTCTTAGGTCTTTCGCTTGGATTACCAACCCAATGAAAGTCCCACGTGCCGTCAAGGCTTTTGTAGTAAGAACTGTTCTCTGGCAATACTTTCTTTGCTTCATCTACTGAGGCAAAAGAGAAAATATCTGCGTGAGGTTGCTCTTTGTTTTGGGCATAAGCCTCTGGATTTTCCCATTCTTTACCCGTTGGGGCTTGACTCTTGAGGTAAGAGAAGCCTTGCAAGTTTGGAGCAGGGACTTGAGCCTTCGCCGTCTGTAAGCAAAGGGTCGCACATAGTGCAAAGAAAGAAAGTCTCTTCATCATAATTCTTGTATATAAATATGTATTGTGATTTTATTCTACAAATATAGAAAAAATCCCTCACTTTTTTTATTAAAAACAGGGATAAGCCTAACAAAAATTCAATCTCCCTAAGCAAACGACACAAAACATATGGGAAGTATGCTCTTAAGTCTTGCAAATCATTTTTCGGTCGTTGAGTTTATCGAAACGTACCGCTTTGTTGCAACTTAGTTGATAATTTCGGCATTTCGACAAGCTCAATGACCGAAATGGAACATAAATACAACAGCAAGATTTAGGTAAGTAGTTCCGAAACATATTAAATATAAGACCTCTCCCCTTCCCCCAAAACATAAGGCTTAGTCTCTAAAGCTTTACTAAGCCTTCGGTCGTTGAGCTTTCCAAAGCCTCAAAAAAGTATCTCCCCCCCAATCCTTCACGATCAATCCTCAATCCCTAATTAGCCAAAATACCACAAATCAGAACATGACTGGGAAAACTCAAATGAGTTTTCCCAGTCATTTCTAAAAGTTTTCCCAAAAACTTTTCTGACTTTTCCCAATCACTTTCTGGGCTTCTCCAAATGCCACAAATCGGAACGCAGGCACAGCCTGTCTTATCTTGCCCAAATTCCCTGTCGGTCGCAATGACCGAGGAGCTAAAAAAAAAGGAAGGCTGTGTCGCTTTGACACAGCCTTCCTTTATAAACGTTTAGTCGCAGGGACTATTTCACTTGTGAACCTGCTTTCATTTCTTCTGAAGGAGAGATGACACGCAACTTACCTGTTGGATCTTCGGCAGAGAGGATCATTCCTTCACTGACGATACCACGCAGTTTGCGAGGAGGTAAGTTAGCGATGAAGCAAACCTGTTTGCCTACTAAGTCCTCTGCCTTGTAATGCTGTGCGATACCTGATACAATCGTTCTACCACCTAAGCCGTCATCAATCTTAAATTGTAGGAGCTTGTCTGCCTTTGGCACTTTCGTGCATTCAAGAACCGTACCCACTCTGATGTCCAACTTTAGGAAGTCTTCAAACGAACAATCTTCGGCAATAGGCTCAGCTTTTGCCTCAGCTTCTTCGTTCGCTTGCTTCGTTGCCAAAAGCTTATCAATCTGTGCTTGGATAGCTTCGTCTTCAATCTTCTCAAAGAGCAACTCCGCTTTGCCTAACTGATGACCATCAGCAAGCAAGTCCGTCGCACCAAGTCTTTCCCAATCCATCGCCTCGATATTAAGCATCTGACGAAGTTTCTCGCTACTCTTTGGCAAGAATGGAGCGAAAGCAATCGTAAGGTTTGCCGTAATCTGCAAAGCAAGATTAAGAATTGTCTGTACACGAGCAAGGTCTGTTTTGGCAAGTTTCCAAGGCTCTGTCTCAGCAAGATACTTATTACCGATACGAGCAAGATTCATCGCAATCTTAAGCGCTTCACGGAAGTGATAAGTATCTAATTCCTTTTCAAGCTCCGAGCGGATAGCCTTAAACTCGGCAATAATCTCCTTATCATAGTCCGTTAGTTCGCCCATCGCAGGCACTTTGCCGTCAAAATACTTAGAGGTTAGCACCAAAGCACGATTGACGAAGTTGCCATACACGGCTACAAGTTCGTTGTTGTTGCGTGCTTGGAAGTCCTTCCACGTAAAGTCATTGTCCTTCGTCTCAGGAGCATTTGCTGTCAAGACATAACGCAAAACATCTTGTTTCTCTGGGAAGTCCACCAAGTATTCGTGCAACCAAACCGCCCAGTTACGACTTGTTGAGATCTTATCGCCCTCAAGGTTTAGGAACTCATTTGCAGGCACATTCTCAGGTAAGATATACGAACCTTCAGCCTTGAGCATAGCAGGGAAAACGATACAATGGAAAACGATATTGTCCTTTCCGATGAAATGCACAAGCTTCGTCTCTTCGTCTTTCCACCATTTCTCCCAATCATTAGGCAGAAGTTCCTTAGTATTTGAAATATAACCAATAGGAGCGTCAAACCAAACGTAAAGCACTTTACCCTCTCCGCCCTCAACAGGCACAGGGATACCCCAATCCAAATCACGACTTACGGCACGAGGTTGCAAGCCCATATCAAGCCAGCTCTTACACTGACCATAGACATTACTCTTCCATTCCTTATGTCCTTCAAGAATCCATTCCTTGAGGAATGCTTCGTGCTTATCCAAAGGCAAATACCAGTGCTTCGTCTCTTTCATCACAGGTGTTACCCCAGTGATAGCAGACTTTGGATTAACCAAGTCCGTTGCATTCAGCGAAGTACCACAGCTTTCACACTGGTCGCCATAAGCTCCTTCCTTTTGACAATGTGGACAAGTCCCCGTAATATAACGGTCTGCCAAGAACTGCTTCGCCTCTTCGTCGTAATACTGCTGAGAAGTTTGCTCAATAAATTCGCCTTTTTCGTGCAAAGTCTTGAAAAACTCTGAAGCGTGCTTTTTGTGCGTTTCGCTTGTCGTACGGCTGTAAATATCAAAAGTAATACCAAGGTCTTCGAAAGACTTCTTGATAATGCCGTGGTAACGATCCACTACATCTTGAGGGGTAATGCCCTCTTTCTTCGCACGAATAGTAATAGGTACGCCGTGTTCGTCACTACCGCCTACGTGTAGGACTTCTTCGCCTTTGAGACGAAGGTAACGAGCATAAATGTCAGCAGGAATATAAACCCCCGCAAGGTGTCCGATATGTACAGGACCATTTGCATAAGGGAGTGCTGTTGTTATAAGGGTTCTTTTGTATTGCTTACTCATTTATATCTATAATTCTTATTAGTTCTTTATTCTGAAATAATATCTATATTCGGTCGTTGAGCTTGTCGAAACGCCGAAATATAAGAGGTGCTTTATCAAAGTACGGTGCGTTTCGACAAGCTCAACGACCGATATATAGTTTCCTCTTTTGATTACAAACCTTGTTCGGCAAGTTTACTTGTGAAATAGGACTTATCGCCCGTAATATCTTTAATCACTTTGATAAATGGAGGGAAGACAATCTCATCGTGATCTTGTACGCCTTCAATCTCCAAGAGATGAATACCTAAGTTTGGCGAAAGGAAGGTATCTACTTCGAAATACTGCTCTTCCCAAACGAAGCACTGACGTTTTTTGTAAATCGTCTGCTTGCTGTCGTCTGCCTCACGAAGCAAAGAAAGATATTCTACTGGGCGGATTTGACGCTCCGTCTCAATGCTTTCCGTTTCTGAAATCTGACGCTTCATAGCATAGAGATAAATAAAGCTTCCATCTTGTCCACGCTTACGCAAACGAATCTCATCTTTGCCGTCAGACTTGAGGTAAGTTTGGTAAATATCCGACTCAACAGCATTAGGGATCTCGCCAACAACCTCAACCAAGTACTTACGCTCTGTGCGGATAGGCTCTGGAGCTTCTACGAGCTTGGCAATCTCCGAAAGGACATTATTAATCTTCTGCTCAAAATCCTCGTTGTTACGCACAACCTTAAGATGAGGATGTCCTGTCCAAAGTCCGATCATACGTTGGTCTAAAGCACGTGCTTGCTCCACACCCTCTGTACGAGCTTCGTTATTAGCTGTCGTGTAGTATTTCTCAGCACCATTGGCAGCCGTTACCATATGAATTACGAGGTCGTAACGTGTATCACGCAGTTGCAAGACATTCGTATTATGATAATCCAAAAGTCCCTGCCAAATGACAGGAGTCAAGTAAGCAGCGATGTCCATCGTCCCACGATCGCAAACAATAATCGTTGGTTTGTCTTGCGTTTCGGCGATCTTCATAAACTCATCTTCCATCGCAATCTGCATAGACATAACCGACTGCTCTGCCTGATAAAAATACCCCTTATTCTTCGTCAAGAAGTTAATACCCGCTTGAGCGAACATTGTAGGGATCTCAGGTAGGACAAAGACTTGGAAGCCTAAGCCAGAAAAATGATCTTTGATACGAGCCAAAGCTGTAGTCTTACCTGCACAAGGTCCTCCAGTGAGGACAACTTTTGTTATATTATTCATTATATGATGTATTGCTTAATTTTTACTAATCTTACGACCAAACTCAAAGATAAAAAAATTTGAGCAAACCTAAAGCTTATCAGAAGCAAAAAAAGAAGTTGTGCCAAAATATCATTTTGACACAACTCATATTCATTCTCCAAATATATCTAATGGAGAAAACAAAATCTAACGACCTCCAATCATTATTTATAATAGATAATCAACCATCAAAATGGCTGTCTAATCTTTTTCTATCTTTGATAGAGCGTCGCTATATTGTCGAATTGCTCTATCCCGTTTGTTATTGCTTCTAAGAGATAGACGATATTAGTCTTCTGCCAAACGTTGAAGTTGCTTAACGTAACGAGCCTTCTCCATTTTCTTACGCTTTACTACAGAAGGCTTTTGGAATGCTTGTCTTGCACGAAGCTTACGAGTAGCACCTGTTTCGTTGAACTTTCTCTTAAATCTCTTTAGGGCTCTTTCAATGTTATCGCCCTCTTTAACTGGGATTACAATCATTTTAACTTTGTTATGTTACTATTATAAATTAAACTTTTAATTCTTTATTAATACACGCTCTCAGCCGAACGTGTTTGCAAAAGTAATAATTATTCTCTAACTATCCAAATAATAAGCTTATAGCTTATTTATTTTACTCTTTAATCGCAGGATATTTAAGCAAACAATGAGTCTTCTAAAAGAGAAGTATATAACGCTTCACAGAAGAAATAGCTTATTAATGAAGCGTAAAAAGAAAATTATAAACAAAAAAACGGACACAGGGCTTGAAGCTCTATGTCCGTTTCTATATATTGAGATGTGATACTGACAAGTGTAGTAGAAAGTATTTCTACTAACCAAAACT
>PDWI01000588.1_pt1 | contig 59261 bp, 45 predicted proteins | sample 1430891 | NCBI WGS metagenome assembly PDWI01 (sample SAMN01162508, study PRJNA174530) | Oral metagenome, whole genome shotgun sequencing project. | biome: Marine environment; feature: Marine mammal; material: Swab sample of the gingival sulcus; isolation source: swab sample of gingival sulcus... | reverse complement strand
TCTAAAAACAAAACCAAATCAGAGCTAAGTTCAAAGGATTCTTTACTAATATTTAATATTTCTTGATTTTGCATGATTGATTTTCAATAAAAAACTTTTCAATAACTACCCGAATTATACCTTTTAATCTTGGTGAAATCGAACCTTTTTTCAATTCAATACCAGTATACTTTAATTTTCTGTTGATTCGTTTTCCGTCTTTCCAAATCAAAGTCATTATATACTGTTTTTTACCCATATAAGCACAAACTCTACCTGTAACTTCATGAGTCATTTTCAAATAACCAAAATTGGCATTACGAAATTCACATTCTTGTCGAATTGTATCAGCAATTATATTATTGATGTAATTATCGACAATTAATAATGCGAAATCTGATAATTCAATGTCATCATTTGGTATTGGTACATTTATTAATTGATAAATCATACCCAAATCAATATAACGGGAATCTGTATCACCGTAATTACATAAATCGGTTTCAGTATCAATTACATAATTAACATTATTTGTAACAGTAGCATTGGGATAAAAACTTTTTATTTTTTCTACTATTGATGGATTATCTGCCCATATAGTAAAAAATTTATTTATCGCTATATCAACGATAACTGTTGAATGTTTAGCTGACATGGTAATATCTGTACTGACATTATAATCTTTCAATGAAAAAAATTCATTAGCTGATGTACCATACAATGAATTGGAATCACGTTTTACTGTTAATTCCAAATTACTGTATTGAGCTAATAATTCATTTGCTCGTTCCTTTAATGTTAATAATTCTTCTTTTGTTTTGGCTGATTCTAATTTTTGTTCAAATGTTGAAATGAATAAATCGTAATCTTCCGTTAATTTATTATTCATTTAATTTGTTTTATATTATGTCCGAATAGTCTGTCAAATCCAATCCGAAATCTGATTCATTATCATAATCATCTGGATTGTTGCTAATTTCTGTTGCATTATTAACTTTATTCATTATCACACCAACAATGATTTTCTTATCTTTATCATCTATTGGTACAATATTGGACATTAAAATTAATTTATCTGATGATTGATTTGTTCCAATTAACCAATTATGTTTACCCAATACTTTGAAATCATTCTTAAACAATTTAAAATTGATTTCATTTTCTTTCATTTCATTGATTCCATCAAATTTAACATTGAATACTTTATCAGAAATTTTTATTTCTGAATTGTTAATGTTAAATTCAACATAGTTATGATTTGTTGCTATCGTTGAATGTAAATCTTTAACCAAACCAACAACTTCACCATAATTACTCTTATCCAATGTGAATGTCGAATAATTTTCTTCAAAATTTAATTTATCAATAACTGTTGAATAATCATCAACTATTGAAACTATAACCTCTGAAGATGTCAATAAAAATGTTGTTGAAATATCAGTATTAAATTTTGTTTTACCGGTTAATTCAATTTTTTCTGCAATATTTTTATTTGTATTATTTTGGTCAACATTAACATAAAAAGTTACATTTGTTTGTTTCAATTCTGAATAAATATCCAAATACTTTTTGAAATTAGACCCAACCAAAACATATAAATTAAATTTATTTTGTATAGTTGGTTGATTTTCATTGCAGAAATCTCCAAACGGGCTATAAGCAATTTTCATTAATGTGTTAGTTGGTGTTATCGATAATGATTTTATAAAATCTGAACCAATTTCTAACATCAATTGGGTATTGGTATTTAAACTTTCATTGATAAGTTGTTTAAATAGACTCAAATTAAAATTTTCAATCTTAATTTGAGTCATAATATTTAACGGTGCATCTGACATTTTTATAATATTTTTATTGATTTTTTATTAATTTATTGTTGATTATATTTATTTTCCAAAAAATTTTTATTAAATAGGTTATTTAAACAGTGATTTATTAAGTGTTCGTTCCTTGTAATACCAAATATCATGTGGTAATGATGCTAATTGACCAACCAAACCAAAATCTACTTTATTGATATCTTTGTGTAATGTAATCAATTCTTTTCTTTCTAACCAAGTACCATCAAAATTACCAAACACTTTAACAGGATTTGTAGGTAATTCAGCTAATTTAAAACCATACATCGTACCCTCATAAATTAATTCGTCTGTATTTGGGTTGATTACACGTAATTTACGATTTTCAACTTCTTTTAAAACAGAATCTTGTGTATCATCAACAATACCACCTGATATTAATTCTTTACCGTTAACTAATCCAGTAGTTTTAATGTTATCTAAATAATCACTGAATTTTATCGTTATTGTATTGGTAGATTTATTATAATTGCACACGATATCACCATCTTTAACAATATTAATATTAACATCACCGAAATCCACTATATTACCGTCTTTAGTTACTAACGGAAAATCATTTTTATCATACCATTCATATTTTAATCTATCATAAAGGGTATATTCATCCAATATTGTTAATGCTGCAATTTCAGACATATTATGATTTTTTATTGCTCTGTCTGGAACTAAATTGAATTTAAAATATTTTTTAACTGAGTAATCGGAATTTAATTCACCCATCGGTGCTGTGAATTCAATATTTTTTGTTTTTGAATCATAATCATCAACCGATTTATGTGCGTATGATTTTATTTCTAATGCGGTATCAATAGTTACAACATCATATCTTTTCTTTGCATAACCGTTATCATTAAAGTATGCACCAGATGCTGTAACATTAATTTTACCAGTTAAAATGTATAAAACATCTCTTAATTGATTTGCTGTGTTTTGTTGGTATTTGGAATCATAAGTTCCCTGCATCAATCCATTACTATTTGTGGTATATTCGGCAATTAAAACTTTTTCTGTTCCTTCACCTGTATTTAAATTAGAAAAATAATCGATTTTAACATTTTCAACTTTTTCACGTGAATCTCTATCAATGAATTGTGGTGCAAAGGTATAACCTTCCCAGTATTCATTTTTATCATTCATTATTGCTAATTTGGTATTGTCAAAATCTGGGTGATTATTCCAATGGTAAACTTTATTATTACCACCATTACCATTACCTAACCAACAATGAAATTGTACATTAATGGGTCTAAAACCGATAAAATCCAATCTTCCGGCTTCCCAATTTAAATAACCATTTTTAGTATTTTGTACTGTAATTCCAGATGCAATCGCTGGTGGTGCAAATATTTCCCATGTTTTTATCCCTTGAAATAAACAATTTTCCAAATGAGAATTTTGACCAGAATAACAAAAGACACTTGCTGAATTTTCCGCCTCAATAATTTTGGAATCAATGAGTTTAGTTAAAAACATGTTTTCTCTTTGGTGATAATTATCCCAAAGAACTATTGAATTAATAAATTCAACTTCACCATTTGTACCTTTTGGTCCAATACTTATTACTGCATCATTCCAATTTTTAGTTGAACCAGTCCAAAGTGTCTGCGAATCTAATTTAATTTGTGTATTTTTGATTGTTAATTTTTTTCCAACACTTGCTCTTAGTCTTCCCCCGGCTTTTATGAATAATGTTTCCCCATCAATTTCAGAATTATCATTAGCTTCAATAATACTACTTACTTCTATTATCGGACTTGGTTGTAAATTAAAATTTGATATACTCATTATTCATTAATTTTTTTATAATTTTGAAGGTATTTTTGAATGTACCCGTTGGGCTATTATTACATCTTCGTTTGATTGATTTTTGATGTAAAAATAATCAGATTGATTTTGGTATGGTTTAGATACATGTCTAAAATAATCAGTACTACCATTGTTGTAACGAGTAATTATTTTTGTATCTGTCTCTTCAACAATTTCTGGTTCTATTACTGAAGAAGCACACAATTCAATCCAACTCATTCTAATCAAAAGGAAATTGACATCTTTGCCAATTTCCTTTGATAAATTAGAAATATTTGTTTCTACTGACATACTTATAATTTTTAAGCGTCACGTGCTGTTGTATAATCTTGAACATAATTATGTTCTGGATTACCAATTCCTATATTTTCACAAGCTTGTTGTTTTTGTTCGCTTGTTAATGTTTGAGCTTTTGAAAAGTCAACTTTATTACTTAATGATGTCGATAAAGTTGTTGCAAAATCAGGGTCATTGTTTAATGCTTCCTGTATTTCTTTGAAAGTGTCAAGTGCCTCATTAACATCAGTACCCAATAAATCAGTTTTCATTGCATTAACCGCTGCATTAACAACTGAATTAATTTTTGATACTGATAATGTTTTATCTGTTACTGTTGTTGCAGCGTTATCATCGATTTGTACACCAGATGTTGCCAATGCACCTCTCAACTCATTAATGGCTGCAACTAAATTACCTTTTGCTTGTGTTTGTAATGCTGTTAAATCACCTTGACCATTACGTAATAATCTAATATCCGCACCAATTTGTTGTGCTAAAGCTATAATTTTTTGTTCCATTATATTTTTTTATTTTGTTTTATTAAAATTTTTAAAACTTTTGTTATTTTATCGTAATTTGAATGCTTAATTTGCTACGCTCATTAATCATAATTTTTATCAAATTACTGTTATTGTTTAAAAAGATTGTAGTGAGCTAAAAAACTCACTTTACAATCTATATCATTAACTGGGTGACGATGATTTTTCTTAGCAAATTTGGATTCATCTATAGCAGTATTAACTGTAATGTCAACATTACCAAATTTATCTGGTTTTTTATTGTTTACAGTTTTAACTCGTCCAAAGTTAGTTTTTATCCAACTCATCAGGACAATTAATCCATGTTTATCTAAATATTTTTTCATCGTTGTTAACTTAAAACTATCCGTTTTGTGCTATTTCTCCAGTTGTTATTGGTCCATTTTCATCATCACCACCTTCTTTAACTTCTCCTTGGGCCATTTCTAAAGCTTTAGCATGAATTTTTGTTGTGATACCATATTTTGTCAATGTATCAATGAAATCTTTTGGGTCTAATTTTTCCTTATCAAAAACCATTCCAAAAGCGACAAAGTTATCATAATGCTTATTTACATAACCCTTCAAATCTTTTGGGTCTTCATCAGCTGAATCAGTAGTATCAGTGTTAGTATCATCGGTGTCATCATCTGAATCTGTGTCTGTATCTGTTGTATTTCCAGAATCAGTGTCATCTACAGTATCAGTATTTGTATCACCGGTATCATCTGTATCACTACTATCATCACCTTCATCTGTTTTATCTTCTGAATCCGTGGTATCTGTGTCAGTTGTGGTATCATCATTTACATCAGTATCACCGGTAGTTTCTTCCGTTTTATCGTCTCCGCTATCTGTGTCACTCCCACTATCAACATTACCACTATCAGTAGTTGTTTCTGAGGTATCAGTAGTGCTTTCGTCGCTGCTTCCGCTTTCATCAGTATCTTCAGCAACAGCATCAGCTGCGTCGTTAACAACATTAACTATTTCATCATTGATTATTTCACCGGTGGTGTTTTCTGTATCAGTTGTTTCGCTTCCGGTTGTTTCTGTTTCTGTATCAGTACCGGATGTTTCAGTATTTTCAGTTCCAGATGTATTTTCTTCTGGATTTTGGTCATCTAAATAAATATCGTTATCAGGCATAATTTTTTATTTTTTATTGTTATTTTTTTATTTACTATGGTTTATAATTTCAAAAATTAAAATTAATAACCATTTTCTTGTCGATTAAAATTTTCAGAATTTTTACTCATATACATATTAAATAATTCTGAACCAGTCATTCCAATGCTAACCATATAATTTAAGAAAAAATGAAATTTATCGACAATTTCAAATTTCAATTCCAATAAATCTTTTTCACTTAAATCATTAATGGTCATATTTTTTGCTTTTTTATTGTCTTGTTTCCACCACTTCCATACACCATTACCTATACCATCATTAATTCCACCCAAAGCATCAATCATTTCCCCAAATTCATCATTTTCTGCGTGTGCATTACTCATCCAAAAAACAGCAATTTCATATAATTTCATTTTACTGAAATCTGTTCCAATTTTTTCCTGTAATTTTGATTGTATGTTAACCACATCATCAAAATCCTTCGAAGTTAAATTACCAATTTCTAAATGAGCGCATTCGTTGTCAGTATTTGCCATTGTTTTCTAATTTTGTCTTCGACAAAAGTGAGCTTGTCGAAGACAAGCGTCACAATTACGAAAACGTGTTATTTCCTAAAAAATTTTTATATTTTGTTAATTCGTTGCATCAATATTTTTTCATATTGAATCATCACGTCTAATTGTCGTCTTAATATTAAAGTATTTTGATAATTTTGTTCATCAATAATGTTTTTTGTGTCAAATTTATCTAAATATCCTCGTAAATTGTCAATTTTTTCTTTCAATTCCTTATGTTCATCAAATAAACGTTGTTCGTGTGGTTTAATTTCACGTGGATTGAATTGAATTAAACGCATTACAGTTGATAATTCATTTTCCAATAAATTTAATTGTCTAAAAACCAACAATTTTTCATAGTAATAATATGAATTAAATTTTTCTGATTCAATTAATTCATTAATTCTATCAATTTTGGTTTTTAAAACTATAGATTCATCGATTAAACGTAAATCTTCAACTATTTCTCTTTGCTTTGGTTCGGTCATTATTTTAATTTTTATTGATTGCTCAACTAATCCAAACTATTCAGTTTTTCTTATTTTTCAGGAAATTTGGTATTCATCTAATTACGCGTTGCTTCATTAGATTCAACCGAAATTAAATTTCCTTTAGTTTTTCTTCGATTTTATCCAATACATTTAGGTATATATTTTGTTTGACTTTTTTGAAAATAGCTCGTTCATCTTGTTTGCGTTTTTCAATTTTCAGATAAAGTCCATATTCCTCAATGTTTTTATCATTATTTTTCGCATAAATTCTACCAGTTGGTGTTAAAATGCAATTTTGGTTTTTATAACGTAACCATTTCTGCAATTCATTTTCATTTAATGGTTGTTTTGTTTGCTCATTTATGCGAATACTATCCACATATCGTTCCGGTGTTATTCCGTATGTCAACATTGTATTGGGATATAGAGCTGAATAATCACAACCTATAACAGCATTGATAACCTTTTTAATCGGTAATTTTACATAACCACCCGGATAATGTTGTTTTGGATAATCATTGAATTCTTCGGTCAATAAAAATCTATTTTCTTCACGTAATTGATTATAAATCAAAGCATTACTGATACCGTTTTGAGAAATCATCAAATATGGTATTTTATTCATGTAACTTTCGAAAAAATCTACATCATAAAGTTTTGTTTTATGATGTAACATCATTACAAGTATAGTATCAACAAAACCATAAGCCAAAAATTTCAAAAAATTTGTTTCATATAATGTTCGAAGGTTACCGTCATAACTAACTTTACCAGTATGTAAAATTGTATTACTGATATTATCCAAACTATATGAACCCAAATTATTATAAATCAATGAATCTTTAAACATTTGCATATAATCTGCAATGATTCTATGGGTCGGAAAATTAACAGACCAACTAACATCTAAACTTTTATTTTTACGATTGGGTTTAATCTTTTTTATTTTGGTTTTGTTTTTTGGTGATGCTAATTTCACATCTAATCCAATTCGTTTACAACGATTATCAATATAAGTCCAATCATAACCAATAAAATTCCAACCAATTATTGATGTAAAATATTTTCTAATGGTTTCAAGAAATGTCATTAACATTTCTCGTTCGGTTTCAAAAACTCTTATATTTAAGTTTTTATCGAAATCTTTACCTAAAATATCTTGGACATATTTCCTTATGATGACATTATCTGATTCATCAATTGTTGGTTTATTTTCATTTTTAACAATAAATTGTAATGAATTCAATTTATCATCAGTAATGGAAATTGATGTTATTGGGTTTAAAGCTTCAGTTTGATGACTATATCCATTTTCATCTGTTGGTAAAACTTCTATATCAACAGAAAATGGTTTCGGTAATCTTAATTTATTAATTTCATCAAAAAATTCCGGATAATTAATTTTTAAATCATAATTAATAAACTCATTAATATTATGATTCCTGAATCTTTTTGCTGGTTCTTTTTTGATTTTATGTCCATAAAAACTTCGAAGGTTTGGTATCGACTCTTCAAAATCTTCAGCTTTCACATAATTATAATACCCATCTTTAAGCAATATATCTTTTATTGCTATATTATGGTTATCATCAATATAAGAAATTTCAATTAAATTTTGTTTCTGAATAAAATCTACTAACAATTTTTATTGATTTTTTGTTTATCGATAAATTCAATTAATTTTAGCTTCGCTAAACTTAATCATCTATTGAATTTATCTTTATTATTAATTATATTCCGGTTTTAGTTCTCATGTTATTGAATTTATCTTTTTTGCTGGGCGTTGCGTAATTTTTCAAATTCAGCATCGTTGTGTTCGTGTTTTTTGCTGTCTTCGTTTAAATTTACATATTTTTCTTTTTCTGATTTACTTGATTGTTTTTTATCAGTATTTTTGTTATTTTTATTTTCCATTTTAAAAAATTTTAAATTATTATAAATTATTTGTCTAATATGATATCAGATTCTGTTGGTATTATCCATTTAATTGTACCATATCTACCTTTCCCATTATTTTGACTTATTGTATCAACCAATAATGCTTGTGTTTGTAAAATATTAAATTTTTCTGTGAAATTATCAGATGGTTGTATTGGTGTTTGTAATTTTTTAAAGAAATAATTTAAATGAATTGGATTCAATTCTATTGATTTTTCACTAAATTCCCTTATAGTTTCTTGGCAAACTTTACCTTCCGAATTTTGAAACTTATCAAATATTGATTCCGCATAAATTATTTTAAAATTATCACCAATATCAATAAATTCTTTTATTTCGCGTTGAACAAAATAATATTTATTATCTGTGTGTTGTCGAACTTTGTCAACACTGTGTATGATTTTTCTTATTCCCATTTTATTTTATATATTTTCTATTTCAATTTTTAAAAATTTACCTTTTGCAAATGAATAATTTTTACCGACACCTTTTAGATAAAAAGTATTGTAAATTTTATCACCATCTTGCCATAACCCAATATCTATATAATAATCTGTAAAATGATGTACTTGATTTGTTGAATTTTCTAATGTAACATTCCAGTGTATAAAATGACCAGCATCAGCATGAGTAAAATGATTTACTGCTACTCCACCATTTCGATAAATATAAAAATCATTGAAACCAAATTCAATAGTTTCAAATCCCATTGATTTTAAAGCTGCACCATTAATCCTAACATAAATATTATAATCATTTCCAGAAGTAACAAAGAAATAAATATAATCAGCTAATTTTGATTCATCATTTAAATCAAGTGATTGACTATAACCAGCTGTATCAATGATACTTTGTAAACTATTAACATCAGTAGTTCCAAATAAATTCTTTTCAAATGATAATCCATTATAATTAAATGGTGGATTTTCATTCAATTTTGATTTGATATCATCTAAACTATTTAATGATAAATTAATATGCGAATAAATATCATTTTTTACTGCTAATAAATCATTACCAGAAATGTTAATTTTTGCTGAAAATCCTTGACCAGTGTTAATATTAGTTATATAACGTGAATCAGAATATTGATTAGTTATTTGACCAGTATTTTTATCTGTTACCTCATACCTAAAACTATATTCAATATAATTACCATTAGTTAACGGATAATAATCGGAAAAATTTGATATATCAAAACGCATCCGTCTATCATATTCTAAATCATTATACCATTCTTTAATAACATGATAACCAGTATAATAATCAGCATCATTACCCGGCACACTTCCACTGAAATCACTATGAAATGATTTAACTAAATTATCACTAGAATCTTTAATATATATATTTAAAGTTCTAAATCTAAAATAATTTGGATACCAATTGGAAGGATAATTTGTTCCGCGATTTTTATTTACGAATAAACACAAATAACCGTTCTCATCAAAAAATAAGTCATAAATATCGAATCTCATTAGCTAAATTTTTGTTTAATTATTTTTTCTAATTGGTCTATTCGTTGTTCCAATTCGTGATTTTTAGCAAGAAGTAATTGGATATATTTAACCGATTTCATTCCGTTTTCATCTTGTTCAACAAATTCACCTAAACCAGATTCTTCTAAATCTTGTGCTATTACACCAATATATGGTGTTTTTGTTTCATCAGATTTGTAATTATATCGCTTTAAATTTAATTTAATTCGTGGGAAATCCGATTCAAAATCAACAATATTTTCTTTTAATCTTTCATCTGACGATAAAATAAAGTTTGGTGCTGTCAATGTACCAGTTAAAATTTGATTACTAGAATAATTTTTTCTAATTCCGGTATTTTCAGTTAAAACTTTTACTCCAAATACATAAGCAGCGTCATCATCTTTCACTTGGAACATTACTTTATCTGAATCTTCTGGTTCAAATATTGTAAAATTGTCACCAATAATTCCAACTGCTATATCACCCTTAGATGAATTGTTACTCGCATTGAAAAATTCAACCCAAGCTTTTGTGCCCTTAATTTTTATTTTTTTCTGGAACAACGGTGAATCATCAAAAACTAATTTTTTACCGTCATAATAAATGTGAGTATCATCATTAGTTATTTTTTTATTATTTCCAAACGCATATGCAGTTTTTACCCACATACCATCATATCCCATTGCAGCTCTGGGGTAACCATTATTACACCAAACTGCTTGATGTCTACCGGCCATGTTACCGCCAGTTGAATTATTGACATGTTTGTATGCTAAACCATAAATATTACCAAAATCTGCACCATCTTTGTGTATTTTATAATTATCACCTATTGACCAAATGTGACCAATTTTATGTGAATCATATTCACCATACATTCCGGCTGCTCTATTCGTTGAATGACATTTAACAACACCTTTAATTGTTTGTGATATTGTCATTGTTTTATCTAAATAATCCAAACCTTGTTTGCCGTCAAGTAAATCAGCATCTAATCCAGACCCCGCACCATCATTGCTTTTATGCCAATAAGGAACAAATCCGGTACCATTATGATGATACCATGGTGCAACTTTTGTTGCTAATTTATCAATATTACCACTTAAAATTTGTCTATAACCAAAATACAATACGTTATTATTGCCACCTGATTTAAAATTTAATTCATTATTTTTACCGGCTAATATTGTTACACCATCTGCTTCAAAACCTTCCAATGTGTTAGAATGTTTTTTCACTAAATAATCTACATTTGTTGATTGTAAACCTTTTGTTAAATCAGTTATTTCAGCAATTTTTGTATATCCATCCAAAAATCCTCCAAAATCTAATTCGGGTTGAACTTGATTTTGTAATCCAAATCCCTGCACTGAAAATTCAACATAATCAGCACCTTTAATATGCACAAAAAAATGTGCATATTGATAAACATTGCCATTTTTATAAATGGCAACTTTATCGAAACCTAAACCTCCATCATAATTACCATAACTTAATTGGGTTATATTTGTTCTCCCATAATTATATGCAACCAAAAATGTTGCATTTGTGTAGTTACTAGATTTTGATGTTTGAACATGAATTAAAAATGATGATTTATTTTTAAATTTAACCAATCGATACCATGTATTATCATTAACAGAATAATGATATTTGAAAACATCATATTTATTGACATTTTTTATCAATCCTTGACTGTTGATAATAAAATCATTAGAATCAAATTTTATTGATTTACCGGTAAATTTAATTGTATTATTTGAATCTTTTAATGTTATATTTGAATCAACAATTGAATCATAATTATAATCAATAATTAAATCATAAATTTTTATTCCATCAGCATGACCATCAAAACTAATAACATTATCTTCTTTAGTTTTAACAGCACTACCCGGAACATTAAAATAATACCATTTTAATTCATCATCTGCACCGTTTATTGCGGGTAAATTTGTATCATTAAATTTAAAATTACCACCTTCAGCATCTTTCACTAGTGCTTTAAATACAACTTTATCCTTTAAATTTTCTGGAACCGGTGGAAAATTAAAACTTTTTATATTTTTATATATATAAAAACCATCATATATGTGGTGATTACCAGATTTGAATGCTAATTCCTTATCAATTTTTTCATTAACTTTCGTGTCGACTTCTGTCTTTGTATAGTAAGCACCGTCATGATTATGATTGCTCGCAGCCTTACCGGATAACTTCGTGTCGACTTCTGTCTTTGTATAGTAAGCGCTGTCATGATTATGATTGCTCGCAGCCTTACCGGATAACTTCGTGTCGACTTCTGTCTTTGTATAAGTATTAGCAATCAACGCATATCTACCGTCTAATGTAACTGTTACAGTGTTATCATCAGTAGTTGTTAATGTTAATACACCATTGGTTGAATCAAATTCTGCTTCATTAATTTGTGTATCAACAACATCACCACCTGTACCTTGAATATCAACAAAAGATGCTTCAAATTTTGTACCATCAGTCATCGTAATGGTAACTTTTTTATTATTTGTGCCGGTTACACTTAATGATGCAATATTTTTGGAATTATCGATTAAATTTTGGACTGCTTCTGTATCAGCTTTTTCATCAATATTATTTTGTAATTCATTTTTGATGGTGTCTACTTCAGTTTTATTATAGACATCATCAGCATTTGCTTTTGTTCCCAATTTGGTATCAACCTCATCCTTATTGTATACATCATCACTGTCGGCTTTAGAATCTAATTTAGTATCAACTTCTGTCTTATTGTAAACATCATCAGCATTTGCTTTTGTTCCCAATTTGGTATCAACCTCATCCTTATTGTATACATCATCACTGTCGGCTTTATTGTCTAATTTTAAATCAGTTTCATCTTTGGTGTAAACATCAACAGCATTAGCTTTTGTATTTAATGCAATGGTAACACTGTTTTGATAATTAGTTAAAGCTTGATTAAAATTGGTTATCGCTGTTTCAGTGCTTCCGTTGATTTCATCATAATACGGGTTATGAACAATTAATGGACGTTGAAAGGACTTCAAAGCCAATAAATCTATATCATAATTATTAATACCATCAACAGTAATAGTTACATTATTTAACCCCGCAATGGGACCATTAACACTATCAAATAATATATTTTTTAATTTAATGATTGTTGTGTTGGTATCACTATCAACATAACAAATAAATTTATCGGTTTCATTGGTTTGCAACGGTATTTCTAAATTACTACCACCGTTAATAGTTATTTTTGGTAATGTATTTTTTTGTATTACATCATCAGTGAATACCATTATGTAATTAGCATTATTGTATACTTCAATGGATGTCGCTACATTACCAACAACATTTTTTATTAAATTTATACCAGAAATTTTATGGTAATAATTATAATCAATTTTTTTGTTTATTGTTGATACAGTACCCTCTTCAATTTTAATATCATTAATGATTAAACTACCATTATCAAATATTTTAAATTTAAACAGTGGATTATCGGTATAATTAAATTTGGTAAAATCAAATGTTATTATTTCATTGACACCATCAGTTTTCAATGGAATAATTTGTTCTTTACCAATGTCACCATCAATAAATGTTATTTCTTTAGCATTGTTACTGGTGTAATTTATTGATAAAACTAATTGTTTACCACCATACAATGAATTTAATTTTTCAATAAAATCAGTGGTGAATAAGTTTAATGGTATTTGATTGATTAAGTTACCATCATGGTTAATTATATGTTGATTAGTTTTATCCATGGTGATGCGACCATTATCGTCTATACTAACACCATTAACATCATGATTCTTAACCAAATTATCAATTACAAATTTTCTTTGTAATGAACCATCTTTGGAGTTTATGCCTATGTGGTTGTTTAATTTGTTGTAATCATTTAAATTTAACGAAATCAACAAATTTTCATTAGTGAACCTATTATACAATGATACCAAATCAACTAATTTTTCTTCACCAGTAATTGATGTAAGTTTTAATTGTGAATTTGTTGTTAATTCCACCTCATGCACAGTATCATTAGTGATAGAACTAATATCTAATTCAATGGTTCCATTATCATCTGTATCACTATCATTTTCATCATTAGTGTATGTCAGTGTAATTTTTTTATTATCAATTAAATTTACACCAGTGATAGGGTGACCATCAACAGTATCAAATTTACCGGTATCACTATTAAATTTAATGATACCACTACCAGCATCAACCAATGATTGTTTACTCAATGATTGTTTTAAAACTAAATCATTATCAGTAATTCCATTGTGCCAAATGTATTCAACAATTTCATCATTTTCAATAATTCCAATGGTTCTACCTTTCCGCATGTTTCCTTTAACTGTCTGCAGTGCAATGGTTCTGTTAGGATATGCAATACCACCGCCACCATACCAATAATCAATATTACCAACTGTTAAAGTTTTAAATTTACCAAATCTTTCTATATTAGAACTCATATTTTTACTGATTTAATGTTAATTTGAATTTTGATTTACCCAACGCATAATCGACATCTAACAATCGATAATATAATTTACCTTCAATACCATTATATATCATTGGGTCTACTGAAAATGTATGTAACACCGAAAACCATAATGTTTCTTTTAGTTGACAACGTACTACATCAAAACCCTTATTTACTACTGTATTCGGTAACCAAAACCATTCCATACCACCATTCATTTCAAATTCTTCATCAAAATTTATGATGATACTATTGGTTAAATCATTGTTAGGTTTTTGTTTATGATGGGTTGTATCATCTAATGGTTTATGTCGTAATTGGTTTTTAAAAATTACTTTATATTCAACACTTACAGAACCCGGTTGTATTGGATTTGTTTGAGTTTCACCTATGTTGTCTACCATATCTTCACCGGCATCATAAGCATATTCCACAGTGATAACTGCATCATCATGGATTGTTTTTAAATTATCAACTTCAATACCATCAACAATAACTTTTGATGTATTAACAACACCACCATGGTTAGCAATATATTGTGAATTATCTAAAAATTCTTGTTTATTGACAACATAATTATATTGATTTTCAATACTATCAATATAAATAACATCATCAATTTGTTTATCAATTTCTGGTAATTTAAAATCAATGATATCCTTTGATTTGAAAGCATCAGCAAATCTTTCATTTATTGTTTCTTTCGCTGGTATGGTATCACCGTTTTTATACTTACCAAAAGTTAAATCTTTACCATTAATAACAACAGGAACTAATTTCTGATTACTTATACATTTCCATTTATCATTGTCTTCTGGTATTTCATTTTTATTTTCAATTTTAGCAAAATAAACTTCACCATCATAAACAACTAATTCACCTTCCACATATTTTTTGTTTTGATTCCATACATCCAGTGAAAAATCCGATTCATATGGTTTCCAATGTGATTCTTCTTCACCTGATAAATTTTTACCTAAAACAAATAATTTTTCAATTTCAACAACCCAAACTAATTTATTTGGATAATTATTTTTGAGAGTTGTTAAATCTGATTTTAAAGCTACTTGCATTCCAACAATAGGCGCTTGTTCTTCACCTTCTTTTGGAATAAATTCTAATGGTCTGTTTATTTTTGTAAATTCACTCATTACTATAACAATTTATCTATATACTAAAAAAAATATCGGTGGAATTCTGAATCCAAAATTCCACCGATAAAATCAACATTAACTAAAAATTAACTAAAGATAATTAATTAATTTTATATCCATTTTTCAATGGTATCTTTTAAAGCTGCATCATCATCTGATTCAACATTATCACTAGCTAATTGTTGAACTGCTTGTTGAGCAGCAACTTGAACCGGAATTCCTTGTTGGATTTCTTGTTCAGCAGCATTTTTAATTTGTTGTTTTAATGAATCATCTGCATCAATATTTTGAAGTGCTAAGTTAAGTGCTTGTCTTTCGGATGCACCCATTGCAACTAAATCAGCAATTTCTGCTTGAACTTCCGCAGCTAAAACAGCTTTAGATTTCAACGCTTTTGCTGTTGCTTCTTTACTTGCTAATGAATCAACCATACCCAAACGAGCTTTAATTTCTCTTAATTGAGTATTGTATTTTCCAATTCTATGCTTGTCAGCTGCGATATTTTTACCGATACGCTTGTACTCAGCTAAATCACCGGAAATTTTCGCTTCCTCTCTAAGCTCTTCTCTTTCAACGATTCTTGCACGTAATTTTTTAACAGTTGCACGAATTTGTTTACCTTGTGCTTTAAGTTTTGCACCTCTAGCACCCAATACATCAGAAGATGATTTCACTTCATTTTTATACAATGCTGTTATCGCTTTGGAATTTGCTTTTTTAACCATTGTTGTAGCGGTACGCTTGTTACCAGCTTTCAATTGGTCCTGAACCATATTCCAAATCAATACTTCACTGTCAGTCATGTTATTGACTAAAGCTTCACTTGTCCTATCCATGTTGGCCATTTTCATTCGGATAGCTGAAGCATTTTGTTGATAAGAACCATCAAGTCCAAATTGACTAGCAATTTGATTGAATTCTTGCATTTCAGCATTTAATAATGCAGATTTACCAGCTAATCTTTGAGCTTTTGCTTCAAAATCAGCAATTTTCTTTGCAGATTTTCTTTTCAAACGTGCTTTAATCACATTTGGTGAAGCAGCTTTTTTAGCTTTACGTGCATTAACTTTCGCTTTTTTCTGTGCAAGTTTCAATTCTTGTGTTCTAATTGCACTGTTTCCAAACATTACTGTAAAGAAATGTCCACGGCCGAACTTTCCTTTGTAACCATTTTTCAACAATGTTGATAATTTTAACACTTGAACAGGACTGTTCTGATTTGGATAAACACCGATAATATGAATATTTTCATTATTTTCGAATGTTTCAACATCCTCATCACTCAATCCTTCAACAAATGTATTAACATCATCAACTAAATTATCAATTACTTGACCTTCTGTGTGGTAAGAAGTAATCAATAAATTATCAGCTTTTTTCAAAGCACCCGGACCTTTGGCAAATCCTTTCAATGTACTCGCGATGTACAAGAAAGTTGTTAATAAATCTGGATATTCTTCCAATAAAGCTTTGTGTTTGGTCTGCACTTTGTGACCAGCTAAATATCTCTTTGGATTTTTAGCGAACGCTGCAACAAATTTTTCAGCGTATTTTCTTTTACTCATTCCCATAATTTAATGGTTTTAAATATTACAGTCACCAATTACACTAATCAGGTGTTTTACATTGGATTTTTTGACCGACTCATAGACTATCTATGAGATTTGTTTTTCTAAAGCTTTCAGCTGTATACTGTTCATAAATTCACAGTCTACAATACGAAAAACTTTATTTGTTTCAATGGATTTATATACTAATTTTTAAATAATTTTTATTTTTAAACATTTTAAACACCAAAAGTATTACCATTTTGTACTCTTACGTCTAATGTATTATCTAATTTATCGGCAATTTCACCTATACCGCTAATCATATCTTCAAATAATTTATTTAAATTACTTGGTGGTTGTTGTGTTGATGGTTGTGATATTGATGTATTAGTTGATGGTGTTGTGTTATCAACAACAGATTTAGTCGGTATAAATGTTGTATTACCGTTGTCACTATCATCATTAATATTATTGTTACCGAAATTTTGTTCTTTTAATGCTCCAATAAATTCAGTTAATTTTTCTATTAATTCAGCAACTTCAGCTTTATTTGATTCAGCAATAATTTTTATTGACCGTTCAAATGCTCCCATTTTTTCAACATCTAATGAATTCAATGTTTTAGCAATGGAAACAAATTCTTTCTTCATGAAAACTAAATTACTACGAATTTGTTTCCATTTTTTATCATCACTGAAAGCATTAACAACTGTAATAAAACTTGTTGTTATTTTATCGAAATTTTTATAATCAGAATCAAATAAAGAATCTAACTTATTAATTTCTGTTAAAGCGGTTTTAGCTTTTTTCGGGTTAATTGTGCTTGCTAAATGTAATGCACCAACATAACCACCAACCGTTTTAGTTAAATTACCGATTAATACATCAATTTTTGCTGTATCATATATTCCACTTTGACTAAGATTTTTTAAACTTTCAGTTAACGGTAAGTAAGCATTACCCAATTTTTCTATAAACGCAACACCTTTCGCTTTATCATTATTTTTAAATGGATTAGTAATGGCAAAATTACCTAACATAAATGTACCACTGTCTTTACCTAACTCATTTAATGGTTCCGTTAATTTTTTAATTATTGTACCTAAATTATTACCGGCAGCAACAAAATCTTTTTCCTCTAATTTTCGTCTTGATTTTAAAACTAATTTACCATTAACAACTTTATATTCATCATATGTTAATGATGCCATGTTTTTAACAACTTGTGCTATGTTGTTGCCGACATTTAAAATTTTCGTTAAATTTTCAAGACCCGGTCCAACAGATTCTAATTTATCTTGATTCCTATCAACAACTGTTACTATATCTGTTATGATAGTATCAGTCATCGTTGTGAAAGCTTCTAGTTGTGTTTTATCTAAATTAACTTTTTGTATTTCCTGCATGCTCATAGCACCCATGTGCATAGTGGCAAAAATCGGTAATAACATGGCAGCTTTCAATGCTGATTTACCCAAACTAACAATACCAAAATCATTTAATTTATCAACAATAACATTAGTGCTATCCATCATATTATTAACACTACCGGTTAATTTTTCTTTCAAATCAATAAATGATATTAACTTAAATAAACCAGCGACAACTACCAATGATGCAGCAATTGGTAACAATAATACGGCAGCTGGTGTTGCTTTGACGATATCAAAGAATGATGATGATAACCCAGTTGCGACTAATTTAATTCCACCAACAAAATTATCAATTGTTGTTGTATTAATTTCAATACCACTTATCATTTGAAATAATTTAGCTGTTGGTAATAGTGTGGTAACCATTGGTAATAACATTATAGATGCAGGTACTGCAGCGATAACATAAAATAATGATTTTGCTAATCCTATTGCAGTATATTTTAATGAATCAATAAAATTACTGATTTTTTTCTTATCAACATTAACCGTTTTCGATATTTTATTGAATGTTATTGCTAACAGATAACTTGTACCCGCAATACCCAACATACCAGCGATACCAGCTGTTAATACTACACCACCAATACCAGAACTAATGAAAAATCCTAACGCTATAATGGCACCACTGATTAATGTGAAAACACCAACAAATAACAATGATTTATTTAAATTTAATTTTGAATTACCAATAAATGATAGACCATATGCGGATATAGCTATTGCTGATGATATTGTAATGGAAACTAATAATAATTGAGTCGCTTGTGCTTTTGTTTTAATTAATAAACTTACACCAGATAACACAAAACTAACAACAGCAAATCCAACACTGAAAGCTAAAATTTTATCAATATTTATTTTTGTTTCACCCAACAATCCCAATCCATACGCGGAAACAACAATTGAAGAACTAATAGCAGTCATCACAATCAATAAATTAATTGCTGATTTTTTATCCTTAATCAACATACTAACTAATGACATACTCAATGATACAGTAGCAACCGCTATACTGAATGCTAATGCTTTATCAATATCAAAATTTTTAGTTGTCAAATAAACTAATGCACCAGTGATAATTGTCAATCCAACAGAAAATAAAATTATTGATGTTATTTGTCTTTTGCTACCTTTTAATTGATTCATAATGAAAACCATTGAACCCAAAAATACAGTAAATGTTGCTATAACTTTTACCGGCAAAACAGCAAATGCAAACATAGCAAGTGTTAATATTCCAATAGCAAAGGCAAATTTATGTATATTTTCTGGTGCACTACTTCTACCACCCTTGCTAAATATTTTAGATACTGTAAACATTGCTAGTACAGCAGACATAAAAGCTAATAATTTTAACGGACCAGACCAACTATCAATTTCATTAATTGCATAAATAGCCAATGTTAATATTCCGATACCCATTGCAAATTGTACAATTGGTAAATCAGAATTCCTTATACCAGCTTTTTTCATTCCAAATTTAGAACCAATAATAATTAAATTTAATGTTCCTATAAAAGCTAATAACATAAACACCGGTGTCCAATTTATTTCAGCTATAGCATGTAATGATAACACTAAAATACCAATACCTGTTGCTATCATCATTATATTAAATATAACACCACCCGAATGTCTAACTTTACCACTTTTCGCAGCACCCAATGATTTAAAATATCCCATTAAACCTATTAATGCCACCATTAAACCAACAATTAACATTAAATGTTTTGGTTGTACAAAAGCTAACGCCATTATACCTAAGCTAAGCATTAAAAAACTAGTACCCATTTGTCTAAAAAAATTGGGTAATAATTTCATCATAATATAGGATTTAACAGTTCCAGATGATAATGACCTAATAATTCCAGTAATAAAAAAACTTATAGCTTTACCCAATCCAACAATTACAATGGATATTTTAGCTATTGACCCGACAATAGCACCAAAAAATGCTTTAGAAAATTTACTCAATAAATAAACTATAGATGTTGATTTAGTTAAAACTGGATTCAAATCAATCAATTTAGTTTTGAAATTAGTTAAAAAATCCAATAAATTTTGAAATTTTTTAGGGTCAATATTAGTAGCATTTTGAATATTTTCAAAAAATTGATGACCATTTTTACTCAATAATTCATCATTAACCAATAAATTTATATTACTTGTCGTAGTTGAATTAATATTATCATTATTTTTATTAATTAAATAATCATAAATATTTTTAACATTTTTATCAATACTGAAAAGATTTGATTTTTTATTTTCAGAGTTTACATTTTCAGTTGATGAAATATTTTTTATTTTTTCATATTTATAATTTATACTTTTTTGGGTTGATGTTGTATTAATATTTTGATTGGTAGTATTAATATTTTTATTGTTAACTGTGTTTAAATTGGTAGTATTAATATTTTTATTGTTAACTGTGTTTAAATTGGTAGTATTAATATTTTTATTGTTAACTATACTTTGATTAGTGGTTTGATTATTTGAAACAATATTTGTATCTAATTTGTTTGGTTTATTGTTGAGTAAAAAATCAGATATACTTCGAATAAAATAACCAATTTCAGATAATTTTTGATAAGATTTTTTCTGGATTGTAACAAATCGTAAATTTAATTTTTGAAAGGTTGATGCAGACGCTGATTTATCAGATTTTTTATTTTTAACATCATTAAAATTAAAAATGTTAGTTATCGCATCCATTTTTTTATCAATGGATGAAAGTAATGAGACCAGTGAACCCAATCCCATTTCATTTTGTAATTCTGATGAATCCCCTTGTTGCATTAAAAATTAAATTTTGTTAACTAATTGACCCAACGTATTAACAACTTTATTGATAACTACTGGTAACTCAGAAAAACTTTCCAAATAACCTTTGTTATAAGTTTTGTTGTAAGAATAATAAATTTCCCAACCGAATTTACTTTCATCACGATTTAACAATACTACTTGTTTTTCAACTGAACCGTATTTACCAGTAACTCTTAATTGTATATTCGCCAAATCTAAACTGTGACATTGAATTGAAAAACTAACCCCTCGTTTTTTGAATTGTTTTAATTGAGCATCTAATTGTTTATACAATTTGATGATATTATTTTTTTGTACTTGTTCGTTATACATTTGTTAAATTTTAAAATACTATTTTAAATACCAATAACAGATAATAATTTATCTAAATCAGTAGAAATTTCAGTTTCATTATCACCGTTTTCCAATTGATACATCAATTTAAATTTATATTTACGGGTTAAATAACCACGTTTATCACGGTCACCGCTGATAGCTGAATATTGTAAAATACCATAAACTAACCCATCCATTGTAAATACGATATTTTCAGCATCATAATCTTTCTTCGGATTGTAACCGTTTTCGATTAATTCAGTTCGGGTTTCATCTGAATTTAAAACTTTACGAATAACTAAGTTTTTAGATTCATCTACTTGCAACAATCTATTATACGCTCGCTTACTGGCTAGTTTGGATAATTTATTGTAATTGATATCATCAATATTGTAAACTTCATTATCAAATGATTTACAAAACATATCAACAGCTTTATAAAATTTATCAGTATTCAATTGAGCCAATGTAAAATTAACTTTATTTCCAAATTCAGATTTCGCTGACAAATTTAAATATAATTTTTTATCGATATCCGATGTAACAATAACTTTAAATGTTGGTTCCATGGAAAAACCACCACCATTTTTAGTTGTATCTTTGACGACATTAAAAATTAAATGTGTATTTAAACCATTAATTGGTTTAAATTTAAATCTTTCTAATGAATCGATATCATTTGGTAATGTAACAGCAAATTTTCTTGTTTTTGCTAAATTTTTTATTGTTTGATAAATAGGACTTGTATCGTATGAACGATTTACTAATTTATATTTAGCTAATTTAAAATTCAATGTTTCATAAAAATCATAAATCCAATCACGTATGTAATCCCATTCCTCATTGGTTGTAACATTAAATTGATGAATAAATTTATCGCGACCTTTTTGCATATAAATAATAATCGCATCAAGATTCTGTGCATCAAAACTAACAATTATTCTGGTTGATTTATTAACTATACCACCTAATGGTTTAACTGTGTATGAATATTTCAACAATTTAACATCACTGTTTTTTAATTGATTATCATTAGTGATACCAATACTTCTAACATCACACTTACGATGAACAATTTTACCATCACTCATTTTCTTTAATTCACTTAACATTTTAGCGAATTCAACATTACGTGGACCACCTTTAATCGTTATTTTATATCTTGTATAATTTTTACGGGTTTTTGTGGTAGGTTCAATAACAAATTCATCATTAAAATCAATATTTGGTATATCATTAACCGCTTTTTCAACAATATCAATTTCTTCTGGTTGTACTAATACATCAGTTTCCAATTCAATTTTTTCTTGAATTTTTGATGTATCTTTACTTTTAACACCAGCTAATAAATCTTTAATTCTTAATGATTTATCAAATTTTTGTTGATTATTCACAATTTGTTGTTCAACATCATGTTGAATACTTTCAGGAATAAAAACTTCATTCTTTTCAATTTCATCTAATAATGATACCCTTTTAGTATTGATTTTTTTAGCCATTGTATTTTTGATTAATGATTATTATTTATATTTTGGCATTGTCGGCATTTTAAAAGTATTTTTCATATTTCTCATTGATGCTGACATTTGTTGTTGCATATTATTATATTGTTCGCTGGTTTCATTATTTTCTGAATCACCATGCTTAGCTTCCAAATATTTATTCGTGTAATATAACAATCGGTCAAATTTAAAAAATTCCATTTGTTGTATACTTAATAAACTTTCTGATGTTTCTACTGACATCATTGAAATATTTTCATACAACCATTCCCAATCTATCTTTGACCTGATATATACATTTGACCAATCAGGAAATTTATTTTCTTTGTAAACTTCCTGATTGTCAATGTAATCTAAATAATATTTAGAAAATGTTTGAAAATTCTGTGTCGTTGCTAAACATATTTTTCCATCCTCCGGGAAATTTCATCAAACAACGACCCTCCTCGTCGTCAATTTTATTACCATTATCATCAACCTTATAGTATTTGATAACCTCTTCATTTGTTAATAATGGTGTTAATTTTGTTACGATTGTTACAAAATTACGATATTTTATTTTATCAGTCATTAATTGCTGATATTTTTTTCTTAAACTCATTACAGATTCTGTGCCGGTTTCATAAAGAAACGGAACAAAAGCTAAAAATTGTTTATTGAAATCTTCTTTTTTGATACCATCTTTATTCTGGTCAGAAACTTTCTTATGTAATGTTTCCATATATTTGATGATACGGGATGATGTTTTCAATGTTGGTATCAAAAATTGTATAAATTCTTGTTCTTTTGATTCCGGATTATCATAAACAAACTTAAACATACGACCATCAAAATTATCAAATAATCCTTGTTTAATTTCCGGATAAACCAAACTATCAGCAACAAATTGAATATTCAATACTTCATTGTCATCATCAATAATATTATATTTAATTGGTGCATCATACAAATAATATTCTCTCAACAATAAAAAGAAATATAATCTCTCACCGTCATTGATATTATCACTTGGGATTGATGATTCTAAGTCAGTATCAACAATAGTAAAACATTTAACAATCAAATCAGTTACAGCTTTAATTATACCAATCCTATCTTCTTCATCAAATGTTGAAAAATTTGCTACCTCATCTGTTGTAGGGCAACGATAATAAAATTCCCATGATGGTGGATAAAATTTACCAGCGTTTGGCATTTTTGTTTTATCAATTTGTCTAAATCCATCAAGCGCTGATACTTTAATTTTTTCTTTTGGTTCTGGTTGTTCCAGTTCAGACTCAGTTCGAATTTCCACTTTAGTCTCCTCCAGTTTGACTGAATCCGCTTTTAATTTTTGAGATTTTTCTTCCTCTAAATTTTTTAATTTTTTTAATTTATCTTCTTTATTGTTTTTATTATTTTTGTTATCAGTTGACATAATTTTTATTTTTTTGGTTTTTAATTTTTATTAAATAATTGATTTAACAATTGTTGGTCTTGTTGTTGTTTTTGGTTAATTTCGGATTTTTTAGTTTTTTTCAATGGTATGTTTTTAATTAAATTGTTTTGTCGATTCCTACCGTTTAAATACATACCACCGTATCTACCTTCTTCATAAATATCAATACCACGTGATTCTAAAATATCTAAAATTTTACATGCTTGTTGACGAAAATATTCATTTTCACGTTCAGTTTGAGACATCGTTTTAATGTTGGTTGATAAAACAGCGGAACTACTAGTCTTTTCAGCTTTTCGTTCCGCTGAATCACCGTCAACCAAAACAATGTTCTCTTTTTGTCTTTTCTTAAACGCCATTATATATTGTAAGTTTTAATATCCCTTTTAATTAATTTGTTTAATTCTGGTGTTATTAATTTTGCTGACATAATTAAAGTTACAATTATTGATTTTAAATACCCGGATTAACTCCGTGGTTCACCGGTAGAAGGCGAATATCATTAGTAACATCTGTTACCCAATCAGCGTTAAAAGTTACTGATAATTCATTCATATCATGGCTTGAATAATCACTAACTTGGTCTGGGAAATCGTTCATAGGAAATACATTATGTGCAACACGCTTCCAATAAACTGAACCATCACGGTTGAATTTTTCTACCACTATACTGGCATCGGCATAAATTCTTTTCAATGTCTTCTCACCAGTCATAGGATTGTATTTTACACGTGACCAACGAACTAATTTATTATAAATAAATTGTTTATGGTCATTGTCAAGGAAATTGTGGAAACCAACTTCTATATCATAGTATGTTTGTTTTTCATTGCTATCATAACGGAATTTAGTAGTTTTAAAACCACCTTCAATGGTATTACCAGCATATTCTATGAATAAACCGCTAACATTTTTTACATATTCAGTTAAATCATTGTAGTCTTCACCATCAATTAATTCAACTAAATCTCCCATTATCACAAAAAACGCATTAAAATTACTTCCAACCGCCGGTTCATACCTTTGAACTGCTGCAGTGGACTTCGTATTATGTGGAAATTTAGGCATAATTATTTATATTTTATTGTTTATTAATTTTGTTTTTACTTTATCAATTGAAATTAATAATTCCCTTGATACATTGACAAATTGTTTAATCACACTTCTGATTTGTAAATTAAAATCTACATTGGTTGACATGATATAATCAACCATTGGAATCAATTTAGTTGCGTTTAAACCTTTTAGATTTATATACCTTTCATCAATCATATATGAAAAAGTATCAATGGGTCTTCGGTCATTATCAACAACCTTATTATTTATCCAATCCTCTACAAAAAATTTATTTAAAATTTTTGTTTCTGGTAATGATGAATAAATTAATTCAATCAATTTTTCACTTACAACTTTATAAGTTTTAACTGATTCTGGTTTCAAATAACTTTCAACATTAGAATTATTAATATAATGATTAACAATAATCACCATATCAAAAATTATTGGTTGAACACTACTAATTAAAAATTTTGATGAATCATAATTACGATTTATTGGATTAATGACTCCATCACAATATTGTTGTAATAATTCTAAATGAAATTTATTATCAACAGTAACGATTTCAGCATTATCTTTTTCAATAATTTTTTCATTAATGTATTCAACTATTCGTTGATGACTATTTTTAATTTCATTGCTAACTCCCCAACGTTTATTATTTTTGGTTAATAAATCTCTTAATGTTCCATAATCCACTTGAGTATTAGTGTAATGGAAATCAACAGATTCATTAAGTTGTGATAATTTTTCGTTTGTTATACTGTTGTCAACCACCGAAAATAAAGTTGATAATTTTTCTTTATCTTTTTGATTAACAAATAACAACAATTCTTTCACAACTGATAATGTGTGGGCTGTATCAAAATTGTCAATTGATTTATCTAATAATTTAATGAAATCATTAGCAATTTTATTTTTATCATTTTCATCATGATGAGCATCAAGATAATCTAAAAAATCTTTCTGATATTCTTGTGTGGTCAACATTTTTGAATTTCTGAAAAAATAATCTTCAACCGCTTTTATATATGTTTTATCACCAACATTAAAACCCTGTAATAATAAATTTTTTTGTAGGATTTTTTCAATTGATTTTTGGGATAACCCAGTATGCTGGGAGATTTTGTTGTATAAATCTCCCAGCATTGAACCAGATTGTCTATTTTCAGAAAATATTTGCATTTTAATTATTTTTTATTAACTTAAATCAATTGCGAATACAACCTTATCAAGTGTTCTAAAGTTAACATACTCAATGTTAACCAATTTTATTCCAACACTTTGAATATCATCAGTGTTGTTTTCTAAATCACATTGAACTTTTGGACCCGGTTTAATCGCTCTTTGTAATGCTAAACCTTCCATAAATTCTGTTACCATAGTTTCAAACTTCACATAGTCCTCATATCGACCTTTCTTGAAGTTTTCATCTAATGACATGTTGTATAATTCATTTTTTATATACATTAACAACTCGGAATTAGAAATGAAACTTAATGCTTTACGACGTTTAAATGCGTTTTGAGCTGTATAATCACCGTAAATAGCAAAACCATTTCTTTTCTTAATTATCGGGTTCCATCCGAATTTTTCCATTGCCAATCTTTCTTTTTCATCCGGATTTAATGCAATGTTATCAATACCACTTAATCTACCAGTGCTATTAGCAACAACAGACCATGGATAAGGTTTATTGATGAAAGCATTGGATATTTTTGGTGCTATCGGGAATACATTATAGCCATCAGTTTCTTCTGAACCAAAGAAATAAACCATTTCAGAACCTTCTTTAGTTTTTGATAAATATTTACTACTAACTTGTTCATTACCACCAGTTAATAAATATTTTTCAAGTTTTAATGAACGTGTATCACCTACAGCATCTTTAAATGATGGATTTGTTGAATCAACAAAATCTTGGATAAATGGTTCATTACATATTGCTCTCACAAATATATTACATTCATCTAATTGTTTAACCAATGAATGGAATTGGTATTTGTAACCTGCTTCAATGAAACTTTTGAATACATCAACAAAATATCTAATGTTTCTCATTTTTTTGAAGCCTTTAATTATTGATGGACTAATCAATACATCTAATAATTCACTTTGACGTGAACTACTTCCGTTATACAATTGCTCATCACGAATTTTCAATCCTTCAACTGTTCTTCCTTCAACTTTTAATGATTCAAATTTATGGTCATTAACAGCTAATAATTTTAATCCATAATCTGCAATTGAAGCATCAGCTACTGCATCAAATACAACATCAACATCAACATCTTCCATAACAAATGATGCAACACGAACTAATCTAGTTTTTGGTTCATATGTTTTAATAGCATCAACTGTAATTGGTGTAGTTAATGAACCGGTTACTTTTCCATCACCATCAACTGAAACAGTACATAATGCAGCCGGTAACCATGTGGTATATTTAGTTTTTTGTTCCACTAATACTTTTACTTCATTAAACGGTTTTGTTTCATCACCATTTAAATAAAATACTTCGCGGTCATTTTCTGGTGTCAATGAAATTTGTCGTTGTTTAACAAATCTTTTAACAGTTCCATCCGCCATGGTACTTGTAATATTAAATCTAATATCAACTGGTGTTTTAAATTCAACATCATCAAAAACTATTTCATCTTCAATCAATTTACGATAAGTACTGATGTCTGTACCTAATTTGTTATCTGATGGATTATTGAATGTCACACCCGATTCTTCAATAGCCAATTGACTGTTAAGATTCAATAATTCAATTTTTTCTTCTAATGTTAATCCAGCTTTTGATGTTTCTTCAAATAAAGTTTCTGCTGTAAATTCAGCTAACTCTTGAACACCGTTTTCAATTTCTTTTGCTTTAACTTTAAATAAAATATTGGCATCACCTAATTTTTCATTTTTAGCAACCATTAATGCTAATGATTTTCTCAATAAGAAATTAGCATGTAATTCACCACCAACAATACAATGTTTAGTGGTTCCGTTGTACATTGTTTTAATATCATTAGCTTCAATGAAATCAGTAATGTTAATTGGTTTATCAGATTTAACCGATTCTTCTTCCAATTCTAATCTGGTTAATTCTGCACCAACCGGATTCAAATCAGTATAAAGTTTTCTGTTATAATTTTTGATACCAACAAAATCTTTAATAGCTTCAGCTGAAAAATCATAACTTAAAAGTTTTAATTTATCACCGTCTTCATGTTCTAATTCATCAGTGGTTTCATTTGTATTTAATTTTTCAACCAAACCATTGAATAATGATTCCATGTTGAAAATATCATAATCATATTCTTGTTCAAACAATTCTGGATTGATTATACAAGATAAACCAGTTTGAATTGATTTAGTGTTTAATCGAGCATCAATTGATAAATCATTTCCAAATTCTGATTTAACAAACGGAATTAATGTACCGGTAACTTTTTGCGCAAAACCTGAAAATTTTTCTCTTGATAATTTTTTCAAATTTTTAATACTCAATTTTCCGTTTTCAAACAAATATCCATAGTATGGGTTTGTATTTGCATCTGCAAAATTATTGTTAAATACATACACAGTAACAAACGTATCACCAAAAATTGTTTCTGGTTTTAATGCTGGAAATTCATCAACATCAACTTCCATATCATGTAATGTTTCATCATATTCTCCGGTTAAACCATCAATATCTTCCCAATCAGCTTTAACAACAAAATATGAAACTGATTTACTGTTTGTATTTGTGAAATTTAATCCTTCAACTGCAGCAATTCTGTTCATTCTTTTTGGTTGAACTGTCCAAAAACCATTTTCATACACAATATCCATGTATGGTGCAGTTACTTTAGGTGCTTTAGGTCCAACTAAAATATTTTCAGTAGCAACTTCCACTTTATCTTCACTTGTATAATTTCTTAAATTTATTACAGCAAGTGGTCCAGCTTTAAGCATTTCTAAACAGGCATTGTGACTGAAATTACCCATTCTTTCTTGTTTTCGATTACCTTTACCGAAAACTTCAGTGAATCCGCGAGTGTCACCTTCTTCAAATATAAGTAATTGATTTGTAGGTCCAATAGGACTAACAATCGGAGCAACCCTCAAATTTGAAAAGAATTCTATATTTTGAACAGGACTATTGTCATGAACTATAAAATACGTTCCAGCAGCAGAATCAGCGATTTGTCTTAATTCAAATGTTAACATATTATTTTATTTTTAATTTATATAAATTTGTACTTATTTACTATCGTTTTTATTATCGTTTTGTTTCGATTCGATTTTTTCTTTTAATTTCAATAACATTTCTTTACTGCTATTGAATTGTGTTTCTCCATGTGATTCTGATATTACAGGATTATCTGGTGTATTCGATTGTAATAATTCAGTATCAATATCTGTTGTCATTCTTTTCATTAAAGCTGGTATACCACTATAATTATTTTGTACTTCTTTATGAAGTCTAATGTGTTGTTGCAACAAATTGGTGTATGTTTGAATCAACGCATAATCATCCGCTTGAAATGTATTAATTCTGCGTACCATATTGCCCAGCATTTGTTTATTAATGTCAAGCATTGTTAACAAATCTCCCAATTGTTCAATTTGTAATGCTGCAACGGTTGATAAATATTTTGAAATTTCTGATGACAACCCATTACCAGCATAACTAACCATCATTCGTTTAACTTCCTGAATGAATCGTTTAGCCTTTTTCTGTTGATTTTGGGTTGTTTTAACAATATCAATATTATCATACTCAGCAATTAACAATGAATTTTCTTCATTATTAACAACTTCCCGATTATCATAATTTGTTAAATCAAAAACTTCTTCAAAAAATTCATCTTGATTTTCTGGTTCAATTATTTCTTCATTATTTTGGTTGTCGATATTCATTAAAATTTAATTATAATTTAATGTTCTAAGAATGGTTTAGCATAATCTTTAAAAATTTCTTTATTATCAATATATACTGTAGCTTCATTATAATAATACGGTCCACCGTACACATTAATATTTTTAACTCTGAAAAATTGTTTTTTCCAATCAATTGTTTTTCTGAAAACTCTTGATTTAATTTTATTTATTAATCGATGAATTTGTATTTGTAATTTTTGTTTTTCAAAATTAAAAATTACCGATATCTCATAGTATTCATTTTCAATTAATTTCGTTAATTCTGTTTTGATACCACTGCCAGATTTAAAAATTAATTTATCACTTTGCATATTGATGGAATACAATATTAAATCTGATTCATTAATAAAATCAAATAATTCACCGGTAAATTTTTTATTTGGTATGATTGATGCAGTGAATCCAAATAATTTTTCAATGGTTTGTTTTTTCTTATATTTGTATGGTACTGAATAAATTAATGCTATGGTTCTTGTTGGTACACTATTACAATCATAAACAGTCACTGGAAATGAATATTCATCGGGATTAATAGATAAAATAGCTAATCGTTTATGGTAATATTGCCTAATTTTTTCAGTTTCTTTTAAATCAATGTATGAATGTGAATCAACTAATCGATTGCTATATGCAGCATTAGCTTTTATTTTTTCTTCAATCGTATCTTCATAAATTTTTTGACCATCAATAACAGAATTAGAATCAAAATGGTCTATTAATTGATGTTCAAATTCAGTACCATCAATAGCTTCTTTAATTTCCTCGCTAAAATTAATGGATTCATCTTTATTGTATATCGCTACGAAACATTGCCACCAACCAATTTGTCCCATGAAACCATTTTTTGGTTGAACTGCTGTAATTTGTAACATTTTATTTATCAATGGAAAATAGATTATATCTTTAGCCATTGGCACAGCGGTTGGTCCAAATGCAGTTTTAAATACCTCATCAACAATATCAAATGAAAATTCATCTTGCATTGGATAATCCCACTCAGAATAAATATTAAAATCGGTAGGTAAATTGTTTTGTGGTACTGAAATTAATATTTTTTTGATATCTGAAATTTCTTTTTCATAATTATTTTGGAATGTGTAATTTGTTTTTGATGGTTCAGTTTTAAAATATGTCATACGATGACCATACATGGTGTTGGTTGCCATTATTGTATCTTTCCATCTTTGAATTGTTATTTGTTGATTATCATAAAAATTCCAATTTGGTTTTTTATTGATAATTGATTCAAACAATTCCAACTGATAATTTAAAACTTCACCATTATAAGTAATTTCCTTAAAAGTAAAAATTGATAAAAAATTGTCAATATTTGCGTTAATGGATAAACTGTTGTTAATATTATTACTATCCGGATTAATTAAACCTTCCAAACAAACTTTATAATTGGTATCATCGGGTAATTGAGATAAATCACCAAAATAATTAATATTATCAATTGTAAATTTTAATGATATATAAAAATTATCATTTCTGAATTCAACAATGTCCAATAAATTTTCATCAAATTCATTCGAATTTGAATTAAATTGCTTATCTAATGTTAAACAAAAATTTTCGGTAATTTTTACATAATTTTTTTTCATTAATTATTTTTTAATTACTTGTTGATATTTGTCTACAATAATTAGTTCCATCATCATAATGAGCACATACTTTTATGTAATGTACACTTGAATCACCTAAATTATACATAAGACTGTGATTATTTATTGGATTTGAACCACTAATACAAGTACCATCAACATAAATTTTATAACCTGTTCTATTTTTACCATATGTATCAGTTTTTGGTGAACCCCAATTAATCCTAACTTGATGATTTGCATATTTATTCACTGAAACACTCCTTGGTTCGTAATGATTTGGTGTAAATGATTTACTATTTTCAGCCCAACCAGATACAGTATTATCATTATAAATAGCTCTAACTTTTGCTGTAAAATTATAATCATCACCATATTGGTCACCATATTCAGCTGCACCATTTAAAAATGTATGTGTTTCTGTTGGGTAATTTACTTGTATTACTGGCGATGATGTTCCATTCCAACTATTTATAAGTTGTACCTCATATCTTTTTATACCACCATGTAATGCATGGTCTGTTGATTTATCCCATTCAATTACAACTTTATTATTATTAGCAACAGTTACAAATGTTATGTGTTCTGGTTCTAATGATTCAGTTTCAATATGACTTATTGTATTAAACGGTACAAACCAAGATTTAATTCCATCAGTATAATTTGCTCTTATTTTAAAATCATAATCACCTGTTGGGAATTTTGTTCCATTTGGACAATAATATCTAACATTTAAAACACTATAATTTGATACTGTTGTTGGATAAACCATAACCGATTCACCATTTAAGAAAATTTCATATTCTTTTATACCATTGTGATGGTCTTTATCAACCGGTGGATAAAATCTTAAATTAAACGCTTCTGTTGTGTCACCACCTATAAATTGAGCATCACTAACATGTAAATTTTTTGGTCTTAATTTTTCTGTTTCTGTTGTCGGTGATGTTATATGTACAGTGGTATTTGCTGTATTAGATTTAGTTCCATCATTATAAACAGCTTTCACACCAATATCATAATCATACTCAGGCGGTAAATTTGTTATTAATTTATTTAAACTGGTGGTTGTTGTATAAACAGCACCATTAACTAATATTTCATAACGAACTACATTACCGTGTGTATTCCAATCCAATGGTTTACTCCAACTAATATTTATTGATTCATTACCACTTGTACCAGATAAATTTCTTGGCTCTAAACTTTCAGCAATTGGTACAGTAATATTTGTTTTATCTGATTTATTACCGTTTTTATGGACTGCTTGCACTGATACAGTATTATTTAATGTATGTAAACCAGTAACGGTTTCAAATTTGTTTGTTGTTTTTTTGAAAAATTTACCGTTCAAAAATACATTATAATAATCTACATCACCTGAATTATTTTGTGTCCAACTCACTTTCGCTTTTTTATTTGTATCATTTTTCCAATCAATTTTTAGATTTATTGGTGCTGGTGGTCTTGGTGCATCCGGGTCTAAATATTGAATCCATGTACCCAATACACCATCTAATGTTTGAGAATTAGAACCAACTTTTGTAACAACATCATAACCACTGTATTTAGAACCCATACCGATAGCATATTTATTACGCATATCATCAGTTCCATGTGTACCATCTGCTACATACCAATTTGGATTTTTATCCAACATATCATTGGTTATAACACGAGCTGCAATAAATCTCAATTCCCGATTTAAATATCTGAAAGCGTTACGAGCAGCTAATTTCCTAAACAACATCATGAAAAAGTTACCATGTTTACCACTAAGAATACCTTTTTCATTAAAATTTAAATAATCATAGTTTTCTGGTGTCGATATGAACCTATCACCATATTCTAAATCAGTTATATTTACTGTTTGATTACTTCTAGTTATTTCTGGTGGAAACAAATATTTAATCATTACATTACCAACAGCATCAGTGGTAAGGAAACCATTAGTTTTTTGTGGTAATGTTAAATTACCTCTAATGATATTAGTCATTGATGCATCATTAGTGGTAAAACTTTTAATTTTTAAATTACCAGATTTTTTAAATAACTTATGTGTTAATGATTCTAATAAAATTAATATTTTTTCTACTTGTTCCCATGTTGGTACTGTTAATTTTTTATCACCCGGTAAAACATCTGGTGTAAAATTCCATTTTACATAACCGTCATCGTCTTCCTGCATACTGAACAACCATTTATACATTCGATATTTTTTTAAAACTTTACCGTTGTTATCAGTTGATAAGAAATCAGCACTTTTAAGCATTTTTAAAAATAATGATTTTGCATCACCAATTTCAAATTTACTACCATTAATAATTAAATTATTATTATGTATTCTGATGACATCAACACCATTATTAGCCCATTGTGTTTTTGTGTAATAATTATTATTTAATTTGTCGAGTATCGCTTTTGCATATTTGAATAAATTATTGATAACAGTACCTGATGCCATTTCATCATCTTTAATATCGGAACCATTACCGGTTGTTTTCATTTTATAATTTTTCTGAATCCAACCACTGCTGTTAGTTGTTACTATAGTGGTAGCATTAGTATTTTTACAATGAGTTAAACGAACGTGTTGAGCGTTTAATCTAATGTAATTTTTTAAAACTAAAAATTCCCAATCATCAACACCATTAGAATCATAATCATCACCAACAAAAGCTGCCATTGTTTCAGCTTTTATAACATCAATTTCACCCAATGGGCCAACAAATTTTTCACCAACTCGCATCACTTTATTGTAATAAAATTCTTTGATTCCCATTTCAAAATAAGAATATTCATTAACTAATGGTGAACTATGTGATTTTAAAACAACATGTTGTTTATTGTTTTTGTATAGTGATGCGAATGTTGATAATTTTTCATCACGATTTCCAAAATAAAATCCATTATTGAAATCGTTCTGAATCATTATCATTTTAGGTATATTATTTTTACCCGGCACATATTCACTATTAAAATTTTGTGTTATTTCATTAATGATTGTTTTATGTAACATTTGATAGTATTCTTTAATACTACCAAAAATTGTTGTATCAAATTCAAATTCTTTACTGTAACCGTAAAAAGTATGATTTGTTAATTCTATACCAGTTTTAGGGTTATATTTTGGTATGTATGGTGAAAATGCAGTATATTGGGTCATAGCATTGCTGATATTTGTATTACTGTTATCAGCATAATTTTTACCCAATGATTTATATGTTTTGAAAACACCTAAACCTAACTGTTCCAGTTGTTCAGCTAAAATTTTTGCAACTTTATCACCTAATGTTTTCAGTATACCCTCTTCTTCATTGAAATAAATACCACTATCAATTAAAGCGTTTAATGAATCATTGAAAATACCCATCAAAGAATCGGGCATTACAATGATATCACCATCAACAAAATAATCAATTTTAAATATTTTTAATAATTTTTTGTTTTGTTCAAAATTATCCAAATTAATATTGAAAAATTCTATGTTGACATCTTTTTCTGATGTAACATAATCAAAATTACTTAAAAATTCGGACATTTTTGGTTCAACAAAAAATAAACGAGAACCCCTTTCACCCGGTGGACCCATTTCACCTATGATAGATTCACCCGGAATACCTTTAAACAATGGCGAATTTTGAATAATAGCAAATTGATTATTCAAATCATTCATGAATTGCTCAATATTTTCAAAAGCCATTTTCTTTAAAGTGGTCCCTATATTGTTATTTGATGGTGGCATATTTTAAATTTTTTATTATTTATCTTTTAGTGAATACCAATTTTAATTCAGCATTCAGATATTTAGGTTCAATGATAATATTATTTTTATTTTCCATTGAATATTTAAAATCAATTTTTTTACCTTTAAATATAATTTCAAATAATTGATAATATTTACTCAAAAAATAATTAATTTCATATTCATCATTAATATATTTTGATAAACCTTCTTTATAATTGAAAGAAATATTTTCAGGTATAACTCGTATGACTATGTCATCAGTATGAGCCATTAATTTTGTATTAATTATATTAGTTGTTGAAAATATTGGTTCATTCAAACAACGATTACGCATAATTTTAGTTATTTTATCATTCCATAAAACTACACCTAAATCTTTTTCCACAACATTTATTCGATATTCTCTTCCATCATTAGCTTTTATCAAGTGGATATCACTATATAATTTTAAAAATGACGGATTTAATTCGTTAATTTGTCGTCTTATTTCCTTGGTGTTTTCATAAGTGAAATAACTTTGAAATGGCATCAATAATTTAATCAAAAACCATAATTGATTACGATGAAATAATGTAACTCTATCAGCTATATACTTATCATCAAGGTGGTCTGTAATTAAATTTTCAATTTCGTTGACAATTTCAGAATTATGTTTTGGATTTTCTGGAAATTTAAAGATATCATCATAATCATTTAAATTACATTCCCAATAATCACGTTTAAAATCCAATGAACGTTCCGGTATAAATGTAACTCGATGATAGTTTGTACCGTCAACAGTAACATCTGATTCAAATTGTACTGAATTTTCTTGATGTATTGTAACTAATTGTTCCACTAATTGATAATCTGGTTCATCAGTTAAATTTATATTCAATCGTAAATTATCTACTTCATAAAAATTAACCAATAAATTTTCACACCATAAATATTCATTATCAACATCAAGTATACCAACCAATTTAAAATTAATAGCAACAATTTTACCGACATCAGTTAATTTTTCATAATGATAAAAGGTTACTTCTGTTTGACCGTTCTTAATGATATTAAACATGTTGATATCATTAATTTTTGAATTATTTTTAATACAAATATACCATTTACCATTGTGGTGTTGTCGCCACATATGTTGAGCTGGTTGATGTTGAAATAATACAGGAATAGTTTCATCACACAATAACACCCCAAATCTGGTGGTACTATATTTTAAATGGTCAGCTTTTGATGTGTATAATTTATTTAATGTATAATATATTGATAAATCAATAGTTGCTGGATTTTCAATTTCACCACCCCTAATCAAATCAACAAATAACATGAAATGATTTATCATTAATATTAAATCTTTCTTCTCGTGGTCAACAATAAATTCATATTTTACTAATGTATCTAATGCTTTATTTGTGTTGGGGTTGTGAATCACTGCAAAATCATATCCATTCAATTCATAATCAAACAAAAATTTAACACCCATAAATGTACACTCACAATACAATGATTCTTTATCTCTGATTTTCAATCGAGATTTAATATTTATACCGTCAAGATTTTTCCAATTAAATATTTTATTGATGTATCGTTGATTTGCGTAATCATCAAGATAAGGTAATGGGTCCGATAGAATTAAAAACCAATTAAAATTTGTTTCATCTAAGTTTGAATAAAAAACTCTATCAAAATTTAATGGATAGTTCATCAATTGACCATTGTAACCACCTGAAAATGTTTGATTTTTTATTGTTATTTCATTGATTCGTTTATCCTCCAATCTATCCACTAACGGTGAAAGTTCAGTATAAATATTTTTATCATTATCATATTCATTAATGGTATCAACTTGTGATGGATATTTAACTTTTAAATAATTAATGAATTCTTGTTGATTTGCTGATTGATGATAAACTAAATTTATTTCTTGTGTTGAATGTGTGATTGGTTTTAAATTATAAAATTGTTGAACCGATTTTTGATAGACTTCAACTGTTTTACCACCCAAAATTATATTAGCATCAACACGATAAAAATACAATATTGATGAACCAACAATTTCAGTATATTTTTTACTTATGTCATAATAGACATCATCAATTTTAACTATTAAATCATTAATATCATAGTCACCATAAAGATTGATATCAACATCTTTTTTCTCAATAAAATAACCGCCGACAGAATTTGGTAAAATATAATCTACATTAGTTTCAACACGTAATTCATTCAAATAAGTGTTGGTTAAACGTAATTTATTTTCAAATAATTCCACTATGAATTTACTTTCAGTGTCTATTTCATCAGCAATTAATTGTAGTGTTTTATTGAAGGTTCCTTGTAATGTGTTGATTGTATACTCATATATGATTTCATTGGTTTCAATATCATAAAATTTTATGTATACTGCCTTATTTATGTTTGTGAACGTTAATTCAATGTAATCATCAGTAGTAACAACTTCAACAAAATTAGTTTTTCTGTAAATTAATTCATGATGATATACAATATCTGTTGGTTGAGATTCAACAATTTCATAATTAACATTATCAATATTAATAACACCATCAATAACTGAATTACTTAATTCACCATATGATAAAAAACCACCAAATTCAATTTTATTGAAAGCACCATATTTATAATCAAATTCAAATTCAACATTGATAAATCTCGGATTAATTAAATTATTGGTGATATACAAATATTTAATGTAATCATTGATATCTGAAATGTTAGTTAATTTTGTTTGGTATTCATTACTATCAAATTTTTTATAAGTATAACATTCATTGATGATATCATACCCGCGAATTTCAATGTAAGTTTCCGATAAATTATTGTATATTTGATGGCGTATGTTGTAATCGAAAAGTATTTGTTCAAAAATTTTATCTAAATTACTATTTTTGAAACTTTCAAATTTCAATAAATACGGTTTATGTATTACAGCAAACTTTGGGTAATCATCAGCTAAATATAACGGTGCATGAAATTTAAAAATTTTTTCATCCACTGAAAAACCATAATTCAATTTTTTATCTTCAACTAAATTACTTCTGACTCGTAAAAAGTTTGCTACTTGTGGTAAAAAATCTTGTAATATATCAATTTCTTTACGATTACCATTGTAATCATCCAAAACTAATCTATTATCAATAGTAACCACTATCTTATACTTACCACTATAAGCTATTTCTGCTTGTGATAATGTAGTGGTTTCAGAATGTATTTTATTGATATTTTCCACAAATTAAAAATTAAATCTTTTTGTTATTCGCTGCGATACTTAATATATTTAATGATTCAAGTGATGGTACGTCTCGTTTTAAATCAGCTTTAAATTCTAAATCAAAACCAATTAATTTATCATCTAACAATAAATCAATACCCAATTTTTTACGATAAACAACATTAGTTTGTAAATTATGATTTTTATCTCCATTGATTACACCTAATCTGTCAGTCATACGATATTCAAAAATAATTGGTATAATAATTTCTGAATTTTTTTGTACTATTACTGTTGCATTTGTACTACTACCTATAACTTGTAATTTTTTATTATCTAAAATTGGGTATAAAAATGCACCAGTTGTATGCTTACCAACAGCATATTTATCATTTTTTAAATATCCCAATACTATATTGTCGCTGTGATATTCTTGTTTTTCAAGTTTAATATTTTTATTGAATTTTGCTAATCGTTTGAAATCTTCCTTTAATTGATTTAATTTTTCTGGATTATCTTTATCAAACATTGGATGTTCTGCTGTATAAATACAACTATTGATTAACATATCATCATCAATTAATTTACATCGCGTTATAATGTTGCCATTGAATTGTAATAAATTTTTATTTTTTTCATGAGCATTCAAATCCAACATTTGACTGTCTAATGTTGTTTCTGATAATCCAGCCGGTGTTGTATACAATGTAAAGTTTTCACTGTGTTGGCGTGTTAAATCAGTATTCCTAAAAAATATTATTTGTTTACGTTTTTGTTTATAATTTTCATTGTAAACTGGTACATTGTAATAAAAATCATTATCATCAATAGTTAAATCACCATCAATACCCGGAACTAATGATTTTAATTCAATAGCAGTATCATTATGATTAACAATTTTTATATAATTTGTTAATTTGATAATACTTCCAAAATTCTCTGCATCCAATAAATTGAACTTATCGCTATACGCACCGCCATCAATTTCAAGGGTTTTATTATTTTCAATAGTATAAACATTTTCATTGTAATCAACAAATTGTATTTCAACATTTTTAAGTATTTTTCTGTTTTCTAGTATATCGAGTCGATTGCGTAACGATGTCAATTCATCAAAAAGTGGTATAATACGTCTTTCATCCTCCGTGAAAAAACCAGATGCAATATTTAACGCATCATGACTATAGTGACGTTTACCGTCTGTAATACTTTCAGATAAATGTTTATATATACCACTGTTTCTTATTACTTCTTGAAATTCAGATAAACGTAAATCATTTGTATTACGGTTAACCAATAAATTAACTGAATTTTCAGTTAAATCAGTTGGAAAATCCACCCGCATTATACTTGACCATTCACCGCATAAATTATTCAAAGGATATCCAGCCTCCGAAATAGCACGAACTTTTATTTCAACTGATTCACCTTCATTTATTGGAATTAAACATTGATTGATGTTTATTTCCTCACTACTATCAAAATTATAATCCACCCATTCAAACTTTTTAGTTACAGGGTTTTGTGTTTTCGATAGTGTTCTGGTTTTTGCAATATTCCAAGGTGAAACTGTTATATTCACTTCTTTATTGTCCTCATATAATTTAAATGATGTTGCATTAACTTCATCATTATTTTTTGACAAATATCTATACCAAAATTCGTATTTAATAATTTTTTGTGGTCGTGTTTTAGTTGACATTATATCACCTAACAATTCACAAAAACCAACCACTTTATATTTTGGTTTTGAATTTTTCAATCCATATTTGATTGCGTTGTCATCAATTTTTCTTGCAACAATTAATTCATTTTGTTCTAATAAAATAATTTCATTACGATGATTTTTTATTTGATTGTTGCGGTTTTCAATTTCTTCTTGAGTCTTTAAAGTAGAGGTATTTAATTCTTTCTCTAATTGTTGAATTTTACCTTGTCGATAAGTAATATCATTTTTTATCTTAACCTTTTCACGATTAAGTTTTTCCAATTCGTCTTTGGTTAATTTAGATGTTAAATGATTATTAATTTGTATAACTCTGAAATTTCGTTGGTCGAGTTTTAATCGTTTCGGTTTCACACCCAAAGACAAAGGTATAGCGGAATCATTAACCAATGAATTAAAATATTCACTAATGTTTATAACATATTTTTGATAATATTGTTTTAATGATAACAATCCGTCATCAGTTTGCACAGATAATGTATTTGTATCAATTTTGATTCCATCAGATGGATAAGATACAGATACTTTATTTTCTGTTGATAAAAATATTACCAATTGTTTGTTCGGTAAAACTGGTATATTAACAAATTTTTCTGATGTATCAACAATAGTGTTAAACAATAAATTTTTTATTCCAACTTCTGGTTTACCTTCACCTTCAATACGTTTAACTTTAGCAACATCATTGACAACATCAACATCAATAATTTGATATTTTGATTTATCATCTACTAATAAATCACCAATTTTTAAATTATAATTACCACTGATATTTTCATATTCAGATTTGTCAAGTTTTAGTGTATATTCATTATAATTTTGGCTTTCACTTTCAACACTTAAAATACTAAATCTTCCATAATTTTTTATTTGTTTCTTTTCAGTTTTTAATGAAATACTTTTTTGATTCCCTATAACGGTATTATTTTTCAATAGATAACTCATCTCCTGATAAGTGATACCATCATCTATTAAATCAAAACCATTATTAACTGTAAAAATTGTAGCAATAATATTATCTTCAACAATATTATTGTTAATTTTCACTGGTACTTTAACATTCGGATAGGTTAAGTTATCAATAATACTATCATAACTAATAACACAATTTGGTGAAAATTCTGTTTCATTAATGAAACCATTGTTAGTATAATCTGTTTTAAATATTTTACTAATGCTACCATCACCATTCAACAAATAAGATTCATTTTCACTTGTTAAATTAGCTAAATTATTTCTGAGTCTTTCAATTTCTTGTTGAATCGCTATATTATTTTTGATAACATAATTCACTTCTTTGCCGTCTTCATTAACAAGTTTAACCGAAATATCAGTATTAGCTGTATTATTGTTTAATTTATGAAACGCTGTCAATAAGGTTTCTAAATTTTTATACAATCTTGATGCATCAAGTAATAATTTTTCTAAATTTGTTTTCATGTTGAATTGGTTACTTTTTAATTGCGTTTTACAATAATATTACCGACCGTTGAAGATATTTTAATTTTTTCTTCAACGTTTTCGATATCTTCTAAATTATTGCATATCTCTTCCACATTAAGTGTGACTCCACCGGGTAATTCAAAAGTGTGACTACCCAAAACTCGTTTTAAATGTCTTTTAGTGTACCCCACAACTAATCGTTTAAAATAGTTATTTCTATACAGTGAATGCACATGTATATTAGCATCGCAATCAATTAAAATTGTATTTGATTTTGGTAATGTTTTCAGATATAAAACACATTCTTCCTGATTAAAATTGAAAGCAATAGTTGTACCAAAAATATTATTGATAGCATTAATTTCTACCATTTTGGTTGCTATTTCTTGGAAATGTATATTCCTATTGATTCCATGTGCTTGTGTGTTATAACCAAAATCTTCAGCACTACTACTTGCATAATCTGCAACCATTTCAGTAAAATTAGCACCAGATTCCGGTTCATAAATTTTATTTACCACTGATATATTACGTGATAGTGGTAATGATACTTTACGTTCAGTTGTAATCAAATTATATGTGTTTAAAAATGATTTATCAACATCACAAATAAAAAACTTTTTTCGTGTTGCTTGGACCCACCACATATAAAAATAATCAGCTGCATCAATAATAGATTGAACTATTATTTGTTGGGGTACAGTATAGGGAATTTGACCGAACAATGTTATTTCGTTATTAATTTTATTAACAAAATAAGCATCGTGTTTGTCTAATTTAATGTTATTTAACGGGTTTTGATTACTATTGTTTAACTGTATCATCTTCGGTGATATTGTTATTATTTTTAAATATTTTATAATACAATCTCATTATATACGTATTGTCATCAATTTTAAATCTAAATTTTATTACTTGTAATATGATTAACAACACAATAACATCAAAAATGTACCATAAAAAATTAAAATTTACCCAATATATTAATGGTGCTTTATCAGTTGTTACCATTTCCGATTTAAAATCAGCCAATAACTGATTATATGTAATTGATTGATTAATGTAATTATTTATCAACAACAATAGGGCACAACAAGATAAAATCTTATTGTATAACCCTATTTGTTTTTTGTTGGTAAAAATAATGTAAAGTATTGATGTTGCCCATGTACTCAAAAAAGCACTCATAACAAAATCAAAAATTAGTTGATTTTCAGTTACTTGTATAATCTGTTCCATTTTATTATATTTTTTTGATTTTATTGTTTACAATTTCTATTAATCCACCACCAAATTTCTCTGGTAAATGAACTAAGAAATATTTTACTAACCCGGGTGAAAATGATGCTGTAAACAATACAACAACATAATAAACCTTTATTGATAAAACTTCAACAGAATATAAAACACCCACTAACACTGTAAAAGTGAAAGATATAATAAATGATAATAATATCATCAAAAATGATATTTTATATTTTTGTCGTTTGTCTATGAACTCATGTAACAATGATATGACAATACCAAAAAACAAAAAGAACAAAAACAAATAATCTTTGAAAATATCAGTGATGTCTAATTGTGTGTTTTGTGTATTGTCAATAACCGACCGTAAAATTAAAATGACGGTTGATAATACACTGTTGACTAATGCTGTTATAAAATTATTCCAACCCATAATTTATAGTTTTTTTAATGTTATTAATTTATTTTCAGATATCTTTTGTATCTGATTGACGTCGTATTTACTAAATATGAAAATTTCATTATTATCTTCAAATCTAATCAGAGTTTTATGTTCAAAACAATCAATATTATTTTCAAAAAATTCTATGATGTTATCAGGGGTTGGGTTACTATACTTATATATTTTACCGTCATAATAATCATTAATTATATGATTACTATAGTTTAATGAACAATCAGGTATATTGTGAATATCATAAAATCTTGATTTATTTATCTCATCAATTACTTGATTATCGTTAAATAAATTATCTTTATTGATTAATTTTGGAATCATGTTAGGTGTAGAATTATGTTGAGTGTTATCGTTAATGTAAAACACCATGTATTTTTGAAAATAAATATTGATATCATGAATTTCAATTTTTTTCAATTGAAATATGTTATCGACACGTTTAAATTCGTATCTGTTATTTGGTAATAAATTAATAAATAGTTTAATGGTATCATTCAATAGTGATACCATTGTATTTTTATCTTTTGTTATGTCAACTATAAATGTGTGTTCCATAATTATTTGATTACAAAATTAATATCGAAAAATAATCTTTCTGGTTCGTATGCGGAATTAGCAATGTAAAAATTACCGTTTAAAATTGGTATATTTTTATCACTGGTCAATATATAATCAGTTTTATAATTCTTTTTATTTTTAATTTTCAATGATTCCATGTTATTATCAAACATATAATAATCAAAAATGATATCATATTTCTGCATGAAATCATAAAATAATTTATTAAAATTTACTGTTAAGTTTCGGGTTCTCAAAAATAACATAAACTTATCATAAATTATTTTTTCCAATTCTGAGCGGTATTTATTTAAATCATCAATAGTTTTAAATTTTATTTGGAAAGCGTATTTATTTACTGGTGAATTAAATAAATTATGTGTTGATAGACAATATTCATTGATGTTTATTATATTGGAAAATTCTTCCATTTCAGCATCAGTCAATTTATACTTTAAATTATTGATTGCTATGCGATACTGTTTAATGTTATCAATGAAAAGTTTTTTACTGATATAAATATCATTGATGGCTTTATCATTTTTATGTAATTCAATGTGGTGCAACAAAATATTACTATACTTCCAGATGAATTCGCGGTATGAATGTAAATCGAACAATAAACCATTGTTGTGATTGTAACCAATTTGTGATTTCATTGTATCAACACTAGTACCATTACCACCAAAACTAAAACCATATTTGCTAATGGTAATTATATCATCATTACCAGCTACCATTATACCGTTAACACCAACAACACCATCACAATCAAATTCAGCACCAACATCTAATAAACCATTAATTCCATTACATACTCTATAATTACATACAATGGTTGATGATGTTTTAATTTTATTAGACCCATTAGCAATATAAACCACTATCGGGTAGTCAACACTGTCACTGTATTTCACTATGAAATAATTACCGTTAAATTTATTTATGAAACTTTTTGTTTCTTTGTAATGAACACCATCAACAATAACAGAAATAGATTTTTCCGCTATGTTATCATGATTAATATAAAATTTAACAACTTCATTGTTAATACGTTTATCAAAATTATTGAATAAATTTATATCAATGTTTTCTGTTATCAATAAACCCTCTGTTAATGGTATATTTTGTGTTAATTGTAATTTCAGTGGTTTATTACTATCATAAAAATAATTTAATCCATTATCACGACACTTAAACTTTGCGTACGGTGGTAAAAATATGTCATTACCGTTATCATTAAAATATGATGCTTTAATTGATAAATTAACTATACCTTTTGCTGGTACAAACAAAGACGGTTCAAATCCGTTTTCAGCTACTAATCCACGTAATGCTTTTATATTTTCTGTTGTTAGTATATTTCTATCAACAATAAATGAATTAATCATATTAATTAATGAATCTATTGCAGCATCAAACCCATTAACAATAATACGTAAAATATTTGTTTGTTTATTGGGAATTAAATTACCAATTAATTTTGTTATTTGCATTTTAATTAATTTTTTATTAAAAAGTTATTGGTTAATTCGTCACCATGCTCATCTTTAATTGTAAAATTTATGATTAAATATTCATTATTCATTATTGACACTTTACAATCCCATATATACTCTGATGCATGTTCACAATATTCTTCAATAAAATTTTTTACTTCAGTTTCAATTTGATTAAAACTAACATATTTATTGAAAACATATTTTTCAATATCCAATCCCTCCGGTATATTCCAAATTTCTCTTTCAATAATTTTAACGGCAAGTTCAACTTCTTGAAAAAATAAATCAATAGGATGTTCTATCATTAAAAATCCGGTTTCATCACCATGTAAATTTATATCAATACTGTTATTACCCATTATATTATTAATTAAATTGATTTATTTTGGTTTGGAAATCTATAAATTTGGTTATTGAGTCCACTAAGTGTTTCTTCAAACGCAGCCCAGAAACTTTCAGTTTCAAAATTATATATTTCTATCAACACTCTACTTGCTTCATTATTTACTGTTTTCATTATGAATTTAAATTGATAACCTATACTACGATAATCATTAGTTCGTTGGGTATATCGCGGTAATTCAAAATGAGTGTGTTTATTCACAAATGGATTAATGAAATTAATTCCATGTAATTTTTCAACACCATCTTTATCAAAATAAAAAATTAATATAGCATTGAATTTAAATTCTGTTGAATCATCAATATCACCGTTTTCTTCAAAAACAAAATTATCGAAATCTAATTTTTCATTGAAAATTGAAAAATCAAATGTTTTTGTACCATTGTCATCATACAATGCATCATCATTTAAATATTCTGATGGATAATTGTTAACATCTGGTAATGATTCTATTGTTTTCCATGCTGTTGTTAATTTATCACATCTATTGGGTATTTTACAAACCACTTCAGACCAACCATTATTATTTTTATATTGATGGAAAGCACTATGAACAATTCTATTACTGAATACTACTGATTCCTTTATTTGTTCTGTGCTCATACCAAATTTTTTCAATGTTTTCCAAAAAGCTAATTCAGTTATTTCTGGACATTCGATGGGTTGTCTAATAATATTTTCTGTATAATATTGTAATGCTTTCGGCATCAATACATTTGGATTATTAGATGACATCACAGGATTTAAATCTATGAAAAATTGGTCTTGTACAAAATTTGGTAAATTTAAAGCTACAAATCTTGATAAGTAATATGGTGTATCATTATATTGTGCATAATCTAAATCATTGAGTGATTTAGAAAAATTAATATAATTCGATTGATTTTCCAGTAATTCATTAAAAATGGGTAAATTCATTTCAGTAAAAATTAATAGTATATAGATAACTATATACAATTTTGGTATGTTAAAAAATTATAAAGTCGATAAGATTACAGATTATTTGACCGGAGAATTACGGGCTATGACAGATATATACAATGACCCAGTAACATTAAATTTTAGATTTTTAATTGATTTCAAATCTAAAGAAGGTTTATTTGCTGATGAATCAAATGTAAATTCCGCTTTAGCTTATTTAAAACGAATTGGTCAAAATACTCGTTATGAGCTATTAAAAACTTGGATTAAAAATTTTAAAACCATCATAGATGAATATGAACATTTATTTATGAGTATTGAAGGTTTAGATATAATTCAAAATGCTAATCCCACTGCATTATTCGGTGGTGATAGCGATAAAATTAATATAAAAATTTACGAACCAATTGATTGGAAATTTCATTCATTAATAACTGCTTATAGACATATATACTTTGATGATGAACGCGGTGTTGAAATATTACCAATAAATTTAAGATATTTTGATTGTAGTGTTTTTGTTTTTAATGCTGGTTATTATAATGAATTATTGTATGGTACCACCAATACACAACTAAAGGACCAATTAGAAAGAAAAATATTTCCAACTAAAGATAAATTAATCAACCGTAAATTTGATGAAATAACACATATTTTATTCAATATACACCATTGTGAGATAGATGTACAAGAATGTGGTAAAGATTTCATTAATTCAGCTGGTGTAACCAACGAGATGAGAGCTGAAAATGTTTTCAATAATTTTAATTTTAGATTTAAATTTGCTGATTACACCACCAATTTTCAAGATTTATATGATGGTTTTGATTTGAAAACATTAGTAGCATTGGAATCATTACAACGTAACAATGAAAATGATTTAAATTTAATCGATAAAAAATTTAATTTCAAAAATTTCAATATTAAAGAGTATGTACGTTATAATGATTACAAAAATTTTATACGCGGTCGCGGTGAAATATTGAAAAAAGCTTATAATGATATCACAAGTGATGGTTTTAAAAAACAAGCGGTTAAATCATTTATAACAGCTGGTAGTAAATATGCCCGTAATCATGTGGAATTCATTAGACGTGGTATGAATAGTATTTCACAAATTAATAGTTTAATTACTGGTTTTGATGTTAATACTCATGTGAAACAATTACCTGATAGGATTATTAATAAATCAATTGATAACAGTACAAAAAAATTCAATAAACAATATAATGTTTACGATGATGACGGACCATACAGTAAAAACGTAACATTATTTAGTGGAACAAAATTATAACCAATGGACATAAAAATATATTTTGGTAAAATTGTTGATATCAATGATGATAAAAAATTGAATCGTATTAGAATGATTATACCCGGTAAAACGGAAATAATACATCAAAAACATTTACGCAATCCAAAGAAATATCCACCTTTGCCATGGTATCATCCGATACTTGGTATGGATTTTATTCCAGAAGTAGATGATGAATTACCAGTAATAATTTTTAATGATAATTTTTGTAATGGTATGTATTTGAAGAAAATACCAGATGAAAACAATTATCAAGTGAAACTGTCAGGTGATAGATACAAAAATTATTTAGAAATCTTTAACCGTAAAGTTAAAGATAAACAAGTACAATTAACATATGATTTAGATGATGGAATACAATTTAAAAATGATATTGTTCACCATCAAACACTAACAGATTTATACCAAATATTTGTTGGTGATAATCATTTTAAAATGACTGAAAAACGATTTGATTTGGGAACTGATGGAGAAGCAACACCTTTAGGTGATAAAACTGTTGCTGTTTTATTGGACCAGTTAGCATTAAGCAATAGAATGTACAAAGAATGTATGTTATTATTTCAAACAATTTCTGTTTCTAGTTTTATGGCATCAACATTACCAATCAAAGCGGCATTAAACGGTAAGCTTTCATCATCACTTGTCATGCCTGAACCTAAATCAAAATCATTAGAATATAAAATAAAACATATTCAATCGAAAAAGACATTCATTGAATAATAACAATCATTATAATAACAATCATTATAACATGAATAGCATATACAATCAACACGGTAAATTAATCGATAATGTTTCCGTTAGTTATGAAAATTTTGTATTATTGATATCACCAGAAGATGTAACATTTGATATTGTTTCCGGTGGTAAATTAATTAATGATACTAATGATATAGTGGAAACTTTCAAAGGTAAGGTGGTAACATTATTTATAGATAATAATGACACCACCACTAATAATATTTGCTATTTTAATGTTATTAATGACACCCATGTAATTGAAGAATACAAAATTAAATTTAAAGATACCAATGCGATACCAGACCATTATAATACATTAATTTACAATAAAAATTTACCAGATAACAATACCATACAATCATGTGTTGTTGATAAAGAAAAATACATGATACTCGGTAAATTATTGTTAGAATATAAAACTATCGCTAAGTATAAGGGAACCATTACAAGTATACAAAAGTTTTTTAATTTTGTTGGGTTCGAACATGTAAAATTATTTCCAGAATATAAAAATCCCAATGGTAGTAAAACATTAATAAAAAATGTTGATTCGAAAAAAACTGGTTACTATCATATTATTTATGACCATGATTTCATTAACTACGATGGTTGGGACCGCAAAAATTTTCCAGAAATTATAAGAGATGATAATGTTAATGATTTCATTGATAATCTATACAATATCATACAAGTGGCTCGTAAACACTTCATGGTCCCAGAACAAGATATATCATTTTTTGGTATAAATTACACTGTTAAATCACCGCAATTTTTATCAGTAGCACAAAATACATTACAGTATCATATCATTAATCCATCTCATTACGTCAACCATAAAAATAAATTTAATTTAGATGTAACCATTGATAATAAATTAAATAAACAATTTATTGTAAAAGATTGCATCAGTAAAGATATTAATGTTAATAATCAAGAAGTAAAAATTAAACCGTTAAATCCCAATGATATCAATAAAAACATTTTTTATGTTTATCCTGAAACTGAAGATGATGATATAGTTGATAATTTTGATGTTTATCAAGCTAAATTTGGTTCGGTTATAAATTTAGAATTTTTGATACCATCTAAATATTTAAAGTATACAATCGTTAATAAATCATATCCATTAATAGTTTTAAATTCTGATAAAAAATTTATTAATGGTGAATACAAAAATCATTTTTTCATTAATAGACCGGGTAAGTATGAAATAACAGTTGATATTTATGATGGTGGAAACAACAGAGAAAGATTTATTTTTCCGTTTGTGGTTAGTGAGGTCAGTAATAAAATTAATTTTGAATTGTTTACATCTGGTGATATCATAGGTTATGGTAAAAATTCTGTTAATGATGGTATTTATACACCAAATCTACAAATATCATTTATGGATTTACCATCAGAAGCAAGGAATGTTGATACGATGGTAGCAATGATAGCTGATAATTTCGGATTTGATGTTGAAGATGTTTCATTTGTAAAACTAATTGATAATGATGTTTATTTAACCGTCAATAAATTAAATTATTATTACCAAAAACATTTTAACAGTAATTTTGTATTAACAAAAATAATTGAAACTGATGGCTATCTAACATTGGGTGATTTGGAATTTCCAGATTCCATTGAATATTTGTATTTAGGATTAATTGATATTAAAAATGGTAAATCATTAAAACAATTAAAATCTGAAAATTGTTTTTTCCCGCGATTAAGTGATGTCACATTAAGAAATAATGAATACATCATGGTTGATGTTAATACTAAAACAAATATATGGCGATTGTCATCAAATCAACCAGTTATAATTAATCAATTATTTTTAGATTCAGAATTATTTAAAGATTATGATTTCATTGATTTAAAATCTGTTATAGCTATTAGTGGTAATGGTATTGATAAATGTTATAATAGTACCATAGATTTATCGAATTGTCGTGAAATCGAAAACTACACAAAAATTACATTCCATGACAATGTAACAAATAAAAAATTAATAATTAATGAATCATGTAAGAATAAACCAGCAGTGAAAGCATTAATGAATGATGCTACTGTAGAGGTGGAATTAATTAAAAATCATATAGATACAACAACCATTGAAGAATACACATTTGATGATTACACTACAGAGGTGGAAACAGAAAATAATTTAGATGATACTATTAATACTGATGTTGAATCACCAATGGATTTTAAAATAAAAAATAAATCACAATGGCCCGTTAAACTCGATGGTGAATACAATGATTTAGAAACATATTTTGATGATATCACTACAGCAAGTAATTTATACCGTCAAAGTCGTAACAGATACAAAGAAAATATTTTTAATCCAAAATATAAACTTGGTGACATCACCAATATGCCGATAAGATTCATTAATAATTGGTTACATCTACAAGCGTTTAAAATAATTGATGATACTTATGACCCTATAGTGGACCATTCAGAATATGAACACTTAAAAATGTTATTTATTAAAAAAGATATTGATGGTACAGCATATGTAATGGTATTGAACAGAAATTTAGGTTATGTTAATGAAACCACTATACTTACTTGTCCAAAAATTGAATTAGATACCGAGAAAAAAATACCGGTTAATTATGATTTCAATGTATTTGATTTTGACACCACCACTGAAATATTACACTATCAATCACTCTATCCACGCTTAACTGATAACAGAAATAATTTAAAATACAATGATATCGTATACGCACGTCCAAATCTTGATGATGAAATTAATTTCAATAAAGTTACTTGGAAAATTTACGATAGTATAACACATCAATTAATTTATGAGACAGAAGAATATTCATTAAAATATCATATCAATAAACAAATTATTGCTGATATAGAAATGAAGTTAGTGATAGATGGTGTTACTAATAAAAGTGTTAGAAAAAAATGTTTTAGTTCAGCAAAAATTTAACAAATATCATTATACCATGTCATCATTAAAATCACCGTTCCAACAATCAAAATCATTACAAAAAATAAATGAATTATTGTCATTTCAACAGCAATCAATCCAATTACATCAATCATTAAATAAATCAATAAATAAATTAATGTTTATAGGGTTGGATATTTCATTGAATTCCACTGGTATAAATATGATATATTTTGATAACTATAGTGGTACCACTGAATATATGATATTTGATGTTTTAAAATTTAAACGTACAGGTAATCATGTACGTGGTATCACTAAACATAAATATTTGCTACCACATAATGTAACCACTGATACAATGACAATCGATAATATCAGTGATGATTACATGTATATCCAGAATAAATATAGTATACGTGTAATCATGATTTACAAAAAACTTATTGATATAATTGACCAGAACCTATTTGATGTGAATTTCGATAAATTAATTTTATCAATAGAAGGATTTATCACCCCATCAATTATTAGTAATGCACAATTTACACACACCACCTCTATGATGATGTTGCAGGGTATGATTAGAAATTATTATATCCAAAAATACAAACACCAAATAAAATTAAATATTGTTAGTCCTTCATCATTAAAGAAAACATTTACTGGCAACGGTCAAGCTACAAAGGTCGATATGAATTATACATTTAAAACTGTTTATGATGGTCATCAATTAATTGATTGTAATAGTATTCATCAAACTAATGATGTCATTGACGCTTTTGCTTTAAATGTCAATGCTATGATGAAATATTATCATAAAGATTTTTATAATGATAATTTTAAATCAAAAAAATTATCAAAAAAGAAAAAAACAGTAAATAAAAAAAAGAGAAAAAAGATAAAATCGTTATCTGATGAAAAAATAGATTTTGAACAATTTTTAATCAATGTTAGTTAAATTATGTCAACCAAAAATGAAAAAATAGAAAAATTCTTAGTTACTGAGCAAAATACCCTCCAAAATCTTATAAAAGGGCTACTTTTGGGTAATTTTGGCATCGTAAATGAGAATTTTAGCTTAATTCCTGTTAATGATAAGCTAAAAATCGATATAGGTATGATAAATATTGATGATGATGTGTATTTTTATGTAAATTTTGGTCACCAAAAATTTACTTTGATAGAATATTTAGTTTTCCACCCTACTCATATATATGAAAATTTTAAACTTTTTTATCAAGGAAATTTTTCTGAACACTTAAAACAGGTCAAACCCGATACGATAAAAGACATGAACATTGATTTAAATGAAGAAAATCTAAGCTATGTTGAAAACTAATTTTCAGTTATATATTTGGAATATATAATTGTTCTGTAGTTTGAAAATATATTTTAAATTAAAAGACATGATTGAAAGTTTCAATGACTTTTAGTAGTTGGATAATTTGGAATTAAGTTAAGCACCTAATTAATTTTAGGTGCTTAATCTTTTTTTATTCAATGGAATATATTAACACAATTTTATTAAAAATCTATTAAAAAATTTTATTATGGAAGAATCAAAAGATTTACAACAAGGTTCACAACAAAGTTCACAAGAAAACCAAAACCAAAAAAGTGTTGGTTTAAATGCGTTGCAACAGGCAATGCAAGCAAAAGCTAATCAAGAAGTAGTAGTTAATGCGGAAGATTTACAAGACGAAACTCGAGATTGGAGTAAAACGTTTTTTGAACCAGAATATGGTCAAACGTATACAATTAAACCGTTAATGAATTTAACGGAATTACCAAATGTAGTCCATCGTCAAGTTTATCGTTCATTACCGGACCCAGAGCGTAAGAATAAAGAATTCAGAGCTGTTTATCCGGGTAATCCTAATGCTTCTGAGTGTCCACCGTTAGAATTATTTTTCGATTTGTATGAATTGAAAAAGAATGGAAATTTATTAGCAGAACAAAAAATTGATAAATATTTGAATCGCACATCTCAAGGTGCTATGTTAGTTCAAATTTTAGCAAGTTCTGATTCTAAAATGGTAGGTAAAACGAGAATTTTAGTTTTTGCTACTGCCGGACAAAATGCGAAAATTGCACAACTTTTAAATGAAAAATTAAATCCAACAAAAGCTCAGATTGAAGCTGGATTTGTAAAAGAAGATGTGTTTGCATTAACACCAACATCAGTAATGGTTATTGATTGTCAAAAAGCATCATTTGACGGTGTAGATGGTCGAGATTATTCAAAATCAATCTGGGCTAAAAAAGAAATGGGAATGCGAATTTATTCTGGAACAGATGACGATAAAAATCGCGAAATAGTTTATGAATTCCAAAAAGGAGACATAAATACTGATTTTACATTCAAACCAGAAGCTGCACCACATTTTGAAAAAGCCATTGAAATTTTGCAAAATCCTGACATAAATATACTTGAACAGTATGCTTATAAAACACCTCAGACTGAAGGTATTTCAGATGAAACTCGTAAATATGTTACGAAAATGTTTGAAAAGGTTGAAAAAGTTATTCCAATTATTCGTGACGCCAAATCAATTGGCGAAATTGAACAAAAACTTGGAAGACACGGTGAATCAAAAGGCGATGACGCTGAAGTTATCGGTACAAAATCAAAAGAGGATATTCTTAAAGAGGCTGTGCCTGAATTGGATAATGCAGTAAATAAAAAATCAGATTCACAAAATGTTGAAACAACTCAATCTGAAAAACCTGCAGCATCTTCAGCTGAAGATGTATTGAAGAATGTTTTAGGTGAAGAAAATAATCAATAAAAATGCTAAATTTTTAGGTTTGGTTTAGAATGAAGATTGGGTAATTCTTATAAATTTTTTATTTGAATTGCCCAATTTTTTTATTTTTAAAAATAAATTAAATATGGATATATCATTAATTAAAGGAAAATTTCATCGTAATTATATCAAAATTGAAAAATTAACGAATAGGCAAGAATTTAAAGCATTAAAATCTGTTGTTTATCGCGAAGAATATAAACCATTTATTCAAAGTTTCAATAAAACGGTTTCTTATTCTTATTTAATTGATGATACTTTTGTACCATTACAATTTTTACCAGATATAACACAGCAATTATCACCGTTAGGTTTTAAAATTAATATTTTAAATCACAATGAAATTGATAATTTTTATAACACAAAATTAACGAAAACAAAATTTGATGAATTTTTAAATGAAATAAAATTACCGGATAAATTTGATATATCAACTGATGAATATTCTTATCAACCAGAGTCTGTTTTGGGGGCTTTAAGGTATAAAGTAGCTCGAATTCGAATTGGAACAGGTGGCGGAAAGACTTTGATAACATATATTTATTGTAAAATGTTATTAGATAATTATGATTATTTTGTAAATCCATCATACAATGAAGAGGGTGAAAAACAGGAAGTTAAAAAAATATTAATTATTGTTCCCAAGGTTGATTTGGTTAAACAAACTGTTAAAGCATTCAATGAATATAACCAAAAAAATAAACCAATAACAATCCAATCAATTTATTCGGGCGCTAAAAAAGTTGCTGATGCTGATATCATTATAGGAACATATCAATCGATATCCAATTATGAAACTGAATTTTTTGATGATTTTTTCTGTTTCATATCAGACGAGGTCCACACATCCAAAGCATATTCCATTCGAAATGCCATCTACAATAAATGTAAATATGTGCAATACATGTTTGGTATGACAGCAACATACCCACCATATAAAACATTAGATTATTTAAATATTGTTGCAATGTTCGGACCATTGGTAAAAGAAAAAACATTAAGAGAATTAATTGATGACGGTAATATTTGTGATATCATTATAAATAGAATTATTATTAATTATAAAAATAAAGAAACCAAAAATATGTATAATGATTTGAAACAAATGAATAATGATGCACCATTGGAGGAAAAAGTTTCAAATCAAGAAATTTATAGAAATATAAAATCAATGGTACAAAATCTACCCAATCGCAACGCACTAATAAATAAAATAGTATCATTGAATAATAATCACCTAATTTTAGTTGAAAATTTGGATTATTTAGAAACATTGTTTGACACATTTAATGAATATTATCGTGACGATAAACAAGTAATTAAAATTCATGGTAAAGTTAAAAATCGGGAAGAAATTTTCCAGAAAATGGAAGAATTTAATAATATCATTTGTGTGGCTACTTATGATACATTTTCAACTGGAATTAGTGTTAACAATATACATTATGTTCATTTCCCGGACGGTGGAAAATCAATGTTTAGAGTGTTACAGGGAATAGGTCGAGGTGTGAGATTACATTCCAATAAAAATAAATTACAAGTTTTCGATTATGTTGATAAAATATCCAATTCAGCATACATTTCCCAAGCGAAGAGTAGATTAGATATTTATAAAGACGAGAAACTAACCATAACAGAAAAGTATATAACCATATAATTATTTTTTAATTAAAAATGAGCAACGAAAATTTTCAAGGCAATACAGATTTTACATTCTCACCAGTTGAGTTAAGTAATATTTATTTAAGTTTGTCTGAAAATTTACCCGATTTTCAAGATAAATCATTGGAAACTGATTTATTGGAAATTATTAATTTAACTTTCAATGTTAAATTGCGTCAAATTGATACTTCAATATTTTTTGAAAAACCCGACATACTCAATAAAAGTTTTGCTAAATTTTACAAAGTTGCTCGGGAATTCAAATATCCAACATATAAAATTTTTATTTTTTATTGTGATTATTATGATTTAAATTATAATAAAGTTTATTTATCATTCACACCGCGATTGAAAGAATTAATCGAAAATGATTTAATTTTATTGGTTGGTGGTTGGTCTAAATACGATAAATTATGCAAAAAAATGAATAAAAATAAAAATACCCAAAACACTATTTTTGATTTAATATAAAATTTATGAGTTTAAAAAATTCTAAAATCGGATTTAAAACGATTTTAACCGGTTTAACTGCTTTCGTTGCACATTTTGAAAAACATACTGAGAATATACTGGAAGAAAAAATTCCAGTTTATTTTTTATCTACTGGTGATGAAACTTACTACAATTCAAGGTTCGAAAAAGTTGAAAATAATGATGAAATTTATAATACTGTTCCACGAGTAGTATTAAAATTATCTGATTTTGAAACTCAAACAGAATCAGATGGTTCACAACACATAGATTTAATGTATATTTATCGTAATATTTTGTGGGGTGGGAATTTACGTCGAAGGGCTATTGAAATACCTATCAGTTGCAATTTTGTTACATCAAATTTTGTTTATGGTATACAATATTTTGAATTATTATTGACCCAATTCAATACATATAATGTGTTTACCTATGAATATATGGGTAATACTTATCAATCAAATTATGATGCTATTAGTTATAGTTTTGAATATCCACCGACTTCATTTAGTTCGGAACAAAGATACTTTGGTGTCAATTTTCAATTAAAATTGCAAATGCCAATTTATACCGCTAATTATGCCACATTAATGAAACTTAATCCAAAGAATGGTTTACCAACTTCAATTGTAGGTAATAATATAGTGGAATTGTATGTAGATGAAAACGGTAATATTGTTAAGGGTGATGGTGTTGATGACGGAAAAATTATTAACCCAATAATAATTTATGATTCTGATGGTAAACCAATTAAATTACCAATACCTCAATACATTTTAGATTTATTGGTTAAACCGATTAGAATTAGTAAAGAAAATGGTTGGTTAATTAATCCATTAACAGGTGAACGCATTACTGCAGTAGAACCACCTTATTATGAAAAAGTTGAAATACATAATCCACCGATAAAAATATCTGATGAATTAACTGATTTGGATAAATTTGTTGATATTGATGAAATTAAAAATGATAAATTAACAGTTAATTCTGTTATTGAATCTACTGGAGAATTGTTAAACAAAGACGGGGTAATTATCGGTAAAAAGAATCCAAATTTTGAAATTAAAGGTATCACAAATGATGGTAAATTTTACAATGACAAAGGTGTGTTGAAAGATAATGATGGTGAATTATTAACAATTGATAACATAAAAATTAGCGAAAATAATCCATTAAAAGTAGAAACCATTTTCAATGATAAAAATTTTATTCATGATATAAATGATGATGGTTTTGTTTATGATGAGTTTGATAATTTAATTACCGATAATTTAGGTAAACCAATAAATATCAATGATGCACCATTAAAAATTGCTATTGTTGACGATGACAATCAAGTTATCAATAGTATGAATGATAACCCATTAATTAAAGATGGTAAAATTGTTGATATCAGTCAAGTTCCACCCGGAATGATTATAGCCGATAAATTTGGAAATATTTTAAATCATAACGGTGATACAATCGGTAAAACAATAGATACCATTCCAAACAAAACATTAGTTAATGATACCCATAAAGATTTATTTTTAACCAAAGAACTGGCAGATGGTTATCAACAAAACGAAAATCCCGAAAAAATATTAACAGAAGTAATTGATAAAAATGATTTAATTGATTATATCAATGAATATCCGAAAAATGAATTAAATATTATTTCTGATATTGATAATGATGATATATTGGGTAAACCATTAGAACCAACAAAAGATAATTTAACAGCGGTTGGTGTTATTGATGAAAACAATAATTTATTGGATAAAGATAGTAATATTAAACGACAACCATTA
>PDWI01000586.1_pt1 | contig 59304 bp, 45 predicted proteins | sample 1430891 | NCBI WGS metagenome assembly PDWI01 (sample SAMN01162508, study PRJNA174530) | Oral metagenome, whole genome shotgun sequencing project. | biome: Marine environment; feature: Marine mammal; material: Swab sample of the gingival sulcus; isolation source: swab sample of gingival sulcus... | reverse complement strand
TATTTTTCTTATTGATTTTTGTAAAACCAAGTTCTTTGGGAGAAAAATATTTGAAAGCCATAACAACAGCAAAAATGGTCATTACAATTTCAAACCAAATAAGAGTATCCACTATTTTTAAATCAGTATAAGGGATTCCATAAAAATGGAAACTGGTAAACATTCCGGCACCAATCAATACTGTATAAATCAAAGCCGTTATATAGCTTATGTTTTTTAATGATAATTTTTTCATATTTTTCCAATTATATTGATAAATATTTTTACGATAACAAATAAACGAAATTATTTTCAAAGTATTGCGTTATATTTATATCTTCTGATATAAATTTTATCTTTATTATCACTAACTTGTAAGAAACACATTTAAAACGTTTATCTCCATGGCATTCAAAATAGTTATCCCATTACGAATTTAGCATTTCTTGAACAATTTGGCGGACTTTATTACCATCGGCTTTTCCGGCTGCTTTTTTCATTACCGGTCCCATTACCTTACCCATATCGGAGGGTTGCGATGCTCCCACTTCGTCCATCACTTCTTTAATCATAGATTTCAATTCTTCGTCGTCCAACTGCTTTGGAAGAAATTCCATGATTACGGCTAATTCTTCTTTTTCTGTAGCGACCATATCGTCTCTGCCGCCTTGTTCGTACATCTCAATTGCTTCACGGCGTTTTTTGGCCTGACTGTTGAGAAGTTTAATAATTTCTGCTTCTGTAAGCTCTGCACCTGTGCCGGATTTTTTAAATTCTAAGATTGCACCACGGATTGCACGGATTGCACCTAAGCGTACTTTCTTTCCTGCTTTCATTGCAGATTTCATTTCTTCGGTAATTTTTGCTTCAAAGTCCATTCTTTAACCCAAATATAATTCAAATAATAATAGACGTTTACATAGCATTTTTATTAATACAAGGTATGGGATTTGGGGGTAAAATCATTTTGAAAAACTTGCTTATTTTGATATTAATTGAATCCTCGCCACCGAAAAAACTAAAATCTTAAAAAAAATTCATAAAAGTATCGGGAAATTTCGTAACTTTGCATATTGGATATGGTCTATTTTTGAAATTTGATATATAGGGAGTATGTAATGTACGATCTTTTGAAAAACCAAGACCCTGAACTTTTTGCAGCGGTCAATGACGAAATGAGTCGTCAACACGAAAAAATTGAGCTTATCGCAAGTGAAAACTTCACTTCAGATGCAGTAATGGAAGCTCAGGGTTCTGTATTAACAAACAAATACGCTGAAGGATATCCGGGCAAACGCTACTATGGTGGTTGCGAATGCGTTGACGTTGCAGAAAATATTGCACGTGACAGACTAAAAAAATTATTCGGTGCAGAATATGTGAACGTACAACCTCATAGCGGTTCATCAGCTAACATGGGCGTTTACATGACTTACATCAAACCTGGTGATACAGTAATGGGCTTATCTCTTGCTCATGGTGGACACTTAACTCACGGCTCTCCTGTAAACTTCTCAGGTAAACTTTATAACTTCGTACCTTACGAATTACACCCTGAAACAGGTCGTATCGACTATGACAAATTAGCTGAATTGGCAAAAGAACACAAACCGAAATTAATCACTGTTGGTGCGTCTGCTTACCCACGTGATATTGATTACAAAATCTTCCGTGAAGTAGCTGATTCTGTTGGTGCATATTTATTTGCTGATATTGCTCACCCTGCTGGTCTCATCGCAAAAGGCAAATTGAATAACCCTGTACCATACTGCGATGTAGTTGCTTCAACTACCCATAAAACACTTCGTGGTCCTCGTGGCGGTATCATCATGCTTGGAAAAGATACAGAAAACAAATTTGGTGTTGTTGCTCCAAAATCAGGCCGCGTAAAAATGATGAGTGAATTAATTGACTCAACTGTGATGCCTGGTATCCAAGGCGGTCCATTGATGCACGTTATCGCTGCAAAAGCAGTTGCATTTGGCGAATGTTTGACTGACGAATTCGATATGTATATCACTCAAGTAATGAAAAACGCACAAGTTTTCGCGGAAGAAATGACTAAACGTGATTATAACTTAGTATCTGGTGGTACTGATAATCACTTAATGCTAATAGACTTAGTTAACAAAGGTATCACAGGTAAACAAGCTGAAAACGCTCTTGACGAAGCAGGCATAACTTGTAACAAAAACACAGTACCTTTCGATAAACAATCACCATTCATAACATCAGGTATCCGCTTAGGTACTGCTGCAATGACTACTCGTGGTCTTCGTGAAGATGATTTCCGCAAAGTGGCTGAATTAATCGACAAAGTATTGACTAATGTTGGTAACGAAAACATTTACGAAGAAGTTCGTAAAGATGTTATTGATTTCGTTGGTAAAATGCCATTACACAAAAAGATGCCATAACCTAATTAACCCTTAGTGAGTAATTTTAGAGACGCGATTTATCGCGTCTTTTTTTGTGGGAGGCATTTAATATAATCATTTATTTTTCAAAAATTTGGATGTGTCAGAAAAAAATGATATTTTCGCTTTTCTTTTAGTGTTGTTGTGTATTACTCTTTGGTTTAATGGAGATAGTAGAAAAAAAAATAGCCTTTGAAGATATAGACATGGTTCAACTCCTTGGAGTTAATGATAGGTATCTGCATCAAATAGAGCGGAATTTCGACGCAAATCTTATATCACGTGGGAACAATCTAATCGTTCTCGGAACTGGTGATGATATTATCAAGATTGAAAAGTTAGTTAAAGAGCTAAGCTATTTACTCCAAAGAAACAAATCCTTGACTGATGAAGATGTCAGCACGATAATAGGAATTGTTAAGACGATGACTCCTGCCGGGCATAAGACTATCGCCGATAACACGATTTTCAGTGGAAGAAAAAATCTAATTTCTGCTAATACTCCAAAGCAGTTAGAATATTTCAATTTTGTTCTGCATAACGATTTAGTTTTCGCAATAGGGCCAGCCGGAACTGGTAAAACATTTTTGGCTGTAGCAATGGCATTGAGGGCTTTGAAAGATAATGATGTTCAACGAATAATCATCACACGCCCTGCAGTCGAAGCCGGCGAATCTCTCGGTTTTCTTCCGGGGGCCTTAGAAGAAAAAATACAACCATATCTGCGTCCGCTGATAGACGCACTTCGTTATATGCTATCTCCTGAAAAAGTAAAGTCTTTGATGGAAAAGGAGATAATTGAAATCACGCCACTTGCCTATATGCGAGGTCGAACACTTAGCAATTCATTCATTATTCTTGATGAAGCCCAGAATACAACTAAAACACAAATGAAAATGTTTTTGACTCGTATAGGACCTAAATCAAAAGTAATCGTAACGGGAGATACAACCCAAGTTGATTTACCCCGAAAAAGTGACAGTGGTCTAACTGAGGCAGTTAGGATTTTAGATGGAGTAGATGGTATTAAATTTGTTCACTTTGAAAAAAAGGATGTCGTAAGACATAAACTGGTTGCCAATATCATTAGAGCTTATGAAAATAACACCCAATCTGATAAAAAATAGAGGTTTAGTTTGGATACATTAGGAACATTTAAAGATAATCATTATTGGCTGAAGATGGAAGGTCTTCCGTTTGCAATTGTTATGTGCAACAGCGAAGGCGTAATTGAAAGCACATCTATCGAGGCAGAAGTAGTTTTAGGACAGCCAGAATCACTACTAGTCGGCAAGAAAATTTATGAGATTGGTTTCATTAGTTACGATGAATATACATCTATCCGCAAGGACTATTATGATAGTTCCGATGATACCTTCAATTTCTATTTTGACGATCGGTATTTAGAAATTGAATTTGCTTCTATTGAGACAGCAACCGGTGCTCTCCCAAGCCCTAAGGAAGTTTTCATCCTTCGCGATGGTTCAAACATTAACAATATTGATAGGCTCTTGTTCGATTCCAATACCCAAAAAAGCATTAATCAGATTCAGCAACTCTCCAATACCGGATACTGTATTTTCAATATTAAAAACTCGACCTTAACGTTCTCGAAGTCGGCGATGAGAATGCTACGAATTTCCAATCAATCTAATCTCTTCGATGTCCACACATTTATGAACTCTTATCTCACGAAAGTGTCACAAGAAAGATTATTCCGAACCATCCAGTACTCCATTGAGCAAAAATCTGAATTCCAGACAGAAATTGATTTCATACGTGAAAACGGAGTAATTCGTCATATACGTATAAATGCAAAAAATAATTACGGAAAAGAAAGAGAGGGTATTTCTATCTTAGGAGTATTGACTGACATCACCGAGTTCAGAGAGCATGAAATCGCCCATGCTGAATACATCGCAATCACCGACAGTATTCTCGAAACTGTCAATTCTGGAATAGTTATATTCGACTTTAATGATAACGTACGTACGTACAATATTGTTCTGTTGGAATTGCTCAAGCTGACAGGGACAAAACTGATTGGTCTAAGTATAGGAGAATTTGCCGAACTATTAGACCAAGAACTCAGTACAAATGGCTATTTCCAAAAAATGGCACCGTTTATCCTAAAACAAAAGGGTATCGGAATTAAAAGAACCTTTGTTACTAAAGACGGAAAAACAATTGAAATTGCAGTAAATAGAAGCGATTCATTCGATGAACGACAAACGACAGTTTGCCTTTTCACCGATATTTCCGAAAGAATCAAAACCCAGAACCAACTGGTTACATATAATAGGAACCTAAAATTTGCAGTTGCAAATCTCGAAGATACTGTTACAAACATGCAGGAAGCAAGACAAATAGCTGAAGAAGCTAAAACGATGCAAAACCTTTTCGTTTCAAATATTACCCATGATATGAGAAGTCCTATAAATACAATATTGGGTTTTACGGATATGTTGGAAGCAAGCGGTTTGGACGATATTCAGAAACAATACTTGGATACAATTCGCAAACGCTGCTACGACCAACTTTTTCTTATCAATGACATTCACGCTTTATCGAGTATCAACTCAGGAAAGATGCAGATTCATTACAAGCAATTTGATTTTATTGAGATGTTAAATGACATAAAGCAAAGTATTGAAATTAAAATTAAATCAGGAAAGGTAGATTTCGAATTGACGATGCCCGACGATTTCCCTGCAAAAATTAATCAGGACGAAAATCGTATTCGTCAAATAATAAATAATCTTCTTGACAATGCCGCTAAATTTACGCAAGAAGGTAAAATTTCACTTGATACTTATATCGAAAAATGCCAAACCAAAGATGAACGTAAGGACATAATAATAACCATAAGTGACACCGGTATAGGTATTCCACAAGAAGAACAGCAAGCAATTTTCAATCCGTTCGTTCAGGTAAAGGGACAAAACAGAAAATTCGGAGGAAGTGGGTTAGGTCTGGCAATAGTGAAGGACCTGGTAGAAATTCTCAACGGGGAAATTAGTTTGGAAAGCCAAGAGGGTATTGGCTCAAAATTTACCGTAGTTCTGAAAGAGGTAGAAACCTCCGGAACAGCTGAAAAAATACATTTTTGCAAAGATGACCATGCTATTAAAGGAACGAAAATTATTATCATCACAGACGAAAATGATACCTCAAAATTCAATTTCTTGAAAACTCTCGGTGCTGATATTCACATCGTTCACAAAAACGATACTCTCCAAAGAGTGAAAGTCATTATCGACTTCAAACCAGATATAATTATCGAAGAAATTAAATTAGAATCTGATATCAATCTCGAATATATAATCAACATCAACGGAAAATCAAAGGTAAATCTCGGAATACCTATAATTGCTCTTACTGATTTAGAGCAATCAAATACAAACCGAAAACTCAATGCTTATTACGATAAAGTACTACCTTTGAATATTGAAAAAGATAAAATAATTACATCAATCTCTCGTCTCAAGGGAGGTGATGGCGTATATTTCAGAAAGGATGCAGACTATACAATTGATAATATCATTGTATCGCTGACGGAAGAGCAGAAAAAGTACATTCAAGAAAACATTGAACATCTAAAGGCGAGTGCTGATTCTGCTAGTGACAGTTTCATATTGAGTCAGTTTAGTGCTTTTGCCACCGAACTTCGGGAATTTGGGCAACGTGCCAAAGTAGAATATATCGTTTCACTCTCTGAGAGACTGATTCGGGCTTTAGATAATTATAATATTGATGTTTTGCTTGAAATCACAGAAGATATCAAAGTTTTAATAAGTAAATTAGCTAAGGAAGGGTAATATGGAAAACCAAAATAGAGAAAAACCGCTAATTTTGATAGTCGATGATAATCCGGCTAACATTCAGTTGCTAAGTAATATCGTCAGTATGAACAGCTACGATGCTGCTATCGCTACAAATGGTTACAAAGCACTGGAAATAGCTCAAAGCTATTCCCCTGACTTAATCCTTTTAGACATATCAATGCCAGGTATTGACGGTTATGAAGTCTGCTATAGATTAAAAGCAGATGAAGCTACAGTTAATATTCCTGTAATTTTTATTACGTGTTTTACAGGGCAGGACGAAATTATCCGTGGTTTTAAAGCTGGAGCAGTAGATTATATTACCAAACCTTTTCATACCCCTGAGCTAACTGCTCGTATCCACACTCATCTTCAGTTAAAATTCTATCGTGAAAAAATTGAAGAAGATAAAGTAGCATTAGAAAAACTTAATAAACAGTTGACTGAGTTCTTGGCAATTGCAATCCACGACTTGAAAGTACCACTTGGTAATATCTCAATGCTTGCAAAAATGATTCGAGACTTCAAGGATATGCCTCGTAACGAAATAGAGGAACTTTCAGGTGATATCATCACTTCATCTGATAGAATGCTTGGGATTATTGTTGATTTGCTGAATATTAATGCCGTGGAAGAAGGCAAAATCAAAGTAGATTTGGAAGAGACATCAATCAGTGAACTGCTTAACAAAGTATTCTTCTCATTTAAGGAAAAAGCTGAAGATAAGGATATTTCTTTGAACTGGGTACCTTCTGAGAATCCAAATATCGCAGTTACAGACAGAAAAGCATTCTTACATATAATGGATAATTTGGTTTCTAATGCAATCAAATTTACTCCGCTTGGTAAATCTGTTTCCTTGCTCGTTGAAGATACTGAAGAGAATGTAATCGTTTCGGTTTCCGATCAGGGGCCAGGCTTCACCGAGGAAGATAAAGCGAAGATGTATCAGCGTTTCCAAAGACTTTCAGCCCAACCAACTGCTGATGAAAATTCATCAGGGCTTGGATTATCAATTGTGAAACTTTATGTTGAATTAATTAAGGCTGAAATCGAATTGGAAAGTGAAGTAGGTAAGGGCTCAACTTTCAAACTTCATCTTCCTAAAACTATTGTAATGTAAATATATTGAGACTTTTTGATGATCGTGTAGTATTATTGGAAAATACAAAATTAAGGAATAAAAATGGATACCGATAATCAAAAAATGATATTAATCGTAGATGATACCCCCCGTAATCTGCAGCTCTTAGCTGAAATTTTATATGGACAAGGGTATGAAATCGGTGTTGCTGATAATGGTCAGTCCGCATTAGAGTATCTCTCAGAAATCAAGCCGGATATAATTCTACTCGACGTTATGATGCCGGGTATTGATGGCTATGAAACATGTTATCGAATAAAAAAAAATCCCGAATGGGCAAGTATTCCAATTATCTTCCTATCTGCAAAAGCAGAAAAAGAATCAATCATAAAAGGATTCAAACTCGGTGCTGCTGATTATGTAACAAAACCATTTAATGCAACTGAACTAATCGCACGTGTAAAAACCCACATTGAACTAAAAGATAAACGTGAAGAATTAGCAAACATGAATATCAGATTGGGACATTTGGTTGACCAAAGAACTGCCCAACTACAAATTGCAAATAAGAAACTAAACGAGCTTGATCAAACTAAATCATACTTCATCGGCTTGGTATCTCACGAGCTAAATACCCCTCTAACAGGTATTATCGGAGGAGCATCAGTAATCAAAGATTCAACAAAAGATGCAGAAATACAGGAATTCATCGAAATGGTTTTGGATTCTGCCGACAGATTGAAACAATTTTCCGATGTAGCAAGATTAATAGCTGATTTAAGTATGAATAGATATCAGTTCGATGTAGATTGGGGATGTATAAACACCTTCATAAGCAACTTGGTTGACGAATTTGCAGAACAAAATTCCGACAAAAAAATATGCTTTATCAATAATATCCCAAGTGATACCTTGGAAATGGCATTGGATTATTCACTTATGACACAGGCGATAAAACGAGTACTACATAATGCATACAAATATACAGATGAAGGTTCAATCGCAGTTTCTGCCTTCTTTGATGATAATCATTATTATTTGAAAATACAAGATACCGGATGCGGATTCTCTGATATAGCCTTACAAAACGCATTCACGATGTTCCAGTCTGATGACTTAATGAACCACTCCGAAGGATTGGGATTATCGCTAACAGTTACAAAATTAATTCTTAATTACCACCAGGGACAAATTAATCTTGCCAATAATAAGGATGGTGGTGCATGCGTAACTTTTACTTTACCTATTTAGATATGATTAATCTGACAGATGCACTAACTAACATAAGCCGTGATAACGATTGGGACGACATCTTAATCGGAGCAAAAATATTGAATTTATGGCCAAAACTATTTGCGGCACAATCCGGAAATATCGCATCTGTCAACAAGTTTGAGAATGGGACTCTCTATCTTAAAGCCCGCTCCTCGTCATGGAAAACCGAAATAAGATTACGGTCCGAGGAACTAATCGACCAACTGAATTTTGGATTGGGACGTAAATGTGTTTTAAAAATCGAGATAAGAAATTAATATTATTACTGATTAATCCTGATGTTTAGCCAAGCTCATTGCCCCAATAATTGCGACAGTCAGAAGAACTCCAATAGCCATAACTGCAACTATATAATCATTATAAAGCAATTGACCCAATTGTGCAGCAGAACCTATTTCTCCCGTTTGGACAGGCAGTTCAAGTGTTTTCATTTTTGAAACAGATGCCGTTACAGATGCAATTAATCCCAATGACAAAAGCAATGCGGTAACATATCCGATTATAGGTCGCTTCATAACCTTCCTAACAATCACACTGTCATCTCCAATATTCAGTAGCATAATCACAAACACAATCAGCACCATGATAGCACCAGCATATACAATTATTTGGCTTACTGCAAGAAATTGAGCATTCACAGACAGGTATAGCCCCGCAAGCGTAAAGAAATTAACTATCAACGCTACGGCAGATTTAACGGGGTTCTTAGCAGATATTGTTAAAATTGCCGAAACTATTGCAACTACTGCAAGTATCATAAAAAATATCATAACCTTTTGCCTAAAAATATACAAATCATATTCAATCAGACTTAATCAACGATTTAACGTCAGTTGTATTTTCAATATGCTTAAAGAGTTCGTTTAAATTCTCTTTAGAATTCGATACAATAGTGAAATCAAATATCAATATACCCTGCTCAAGTTTGACTTCCAAACTCCTTATGATAACAGTTCGACTATTAATTATCAGCATTAAAATCTCGTTCAGTGCTGGTTGTTTCTGAGCAACATGAACTTGGAAATCGAGGATTTCTCTCTCTTCTTGCTCATCTTTTGCAACTTCGGACTCCTTCCCTCTACCCTTGACCGGATAGGCGTAAGTACTCATTCTGTAGAAGGCGTAATCTATTGCTTTGAGGATTTCTATTTCATCATCTGCAATAGCCAACATGAAAGCATCGACAGACTCATAATTGAAACCTTTCGCAATAATTTTATATTCCTTTTCCGAAATCTTCAATCCTCGTTTTTGGATACTTGCCTCCCATAAGCGAGTGGCATCAGCGATTTTTTGTTTTTCGATTTCCTTGAGCCTTTTTGCGATATAATTCTTCGCTCTTGGAGTAACCACAATTTGCAACCAATCTTTATGCGGTACGGCATTTTCAGAAAGCAGAATTTCACATCTGTCGCCAGACTGCAATTTATAATCCACCGGAACAATACGAGAATTAACTTTCGCTCCGATATATCTACGTCCAATATCAGAGTGAATTTTGAAAGCATAATCTAAAGGCACAGAATCCCGTGGCAGAGATACGTAATCGTTTTTCGGAGTAAGCAGATAAATATCGTCCATAAATAAGTTTCTGTTTACGTTTTCTAAAACCTCGTCAAAACTTTGATTTTCAATACTTTCAAATACATCACGTACTTCTGTCAGCCAGTTACTTACTTCAGCCATCTCGAATACAGAGTCATTAGTAACCGCATTATTTTTGTATCTGAAGTGAGCAGCAACACCATGTTCGCAAGCAAAGTGCATTATCTCCGTTCTGAACTGAACTTCTATTACCTTATTATCTTTGCCAACTACTCCTGTATGAATTGACTGATAACCGTTCTTTTTGGGAGAGGAAATATAATCTTTAAACGTCTCTGGTGCAGGCGGATAGATTGAACAAACCAATCCGTAAACATAGTGACACAAGGTGGGATTATCTGTATCAATAACAACCCTTAGTGCGAAAATATCATATAATTTTTCAAACGGCACACCACGATTTAGCATTTTATTATGTATGGAATAGATGTGCTTGGCTCTACCATAAACTTTCCATTTCATACCTGTTGAAATTACAATAGAATCGTTTTTCAATTTATTATTTATCGGTTCAATCGTATCCTTGATATATTGGTCTCGTTCCTCTTTTGACGCAGCTAATTTTTCTTCAATATGCTTGTAGGCTTCGGGATTTATAACGCTGAACGCAATATCCTCGAACTGCCATTTTATATCATGCAAACCCATACGGTTTACAAAAGGGGTATATACGTATAGCACCTCTTTTGCTAAACGGAGTTGGGATTCAGGACTAATAAGAGCTATTGTCTGTAAATTTTGCAAAATATCAGCAATCTTTACAAATAATATCCGAACATCGGAAAATAGACTTAGTAGTAACCTTCGGTAGCTTTCGACTTTATTATGGTCATCAGTTGAATCATTCGTATTCAACTCCTCTAAACTCTGGATTCGATAAACATTATCTACTATTTCAGCTACGGTTTTTCCAAATTCCGTTTTTACTACCTTGTGATCATACTCATTGCCTGCATCATAGACATTATGCAGAAGTGCCGCGATAATCGAAGCCTCATCAGCCTGCATATATTTCACAAGCAAGATCGCGGTTCCAAGACAATGCTCGACGACGGTATTGCCCGACTTACGAAGTCTGTCCTTATGGGCATCACAAACAAAATTATATGCTCGCTTAATCTTATCCGTATCTACATTGAAATACTTATTCTTCGCTAATGCAATTAAAGTATCTAAATTATATTTTTCAAAATCAACAACTGTATCCATTTCAAAGCCAAATCTATGACGAAATAACGAGTATTTAGAAACGTAATTTTTTTATGTATATTGTGGAAAGGTGAGCTTGGATTTTGATGAACTTAGGGAAAATTAGAATGGTCAGAATTTTTTGTTTAAGTTATTAATCATAAAATCATTAAGTTGCAAGCTTGTACGTACCCGAGACCATAGAAAAACCTCAGAACAGATTTTCAATTCGCAGGGTATGCTAATGGATAGTCTGTATTTTGTCGGTAATTCTATTGATGTGCCAGATGATATTGCCGTTGGTGCTTATTTCCTTGTCATTGAGTCAGGCGGTGTGGTTGTGGCCGCTGAGAAATTTGTCGTGGAATAACGTATAAAAACTTTTATGTTTAAGTTATTAAAAATAAAAGACTTACCCCCCCGAAAAAAATATTATATTTTTTAAAATTTTATACAATAAAAGATAATGCTGTTCCGTCGGAAAATACGTCTTAATTGCATTTGATAAATTAAGGGGGTGATTCCAATGGACAGAAAATCAAACAGTACCATCTGATGCTATACAACTTGTAAGTGATTTTTATTTTGCCGGTAGCGATTTCCTTGAATATCATTTTGGTACATACGGGCAGCTCACTAATGATATGCTTGTATATAGTACAAAATGTAAAGATGTAGAATGCTGTAATATACGCATAGAGGTTTGTATCAAGTTAAACTATTTGGATGAACGAATATTTGAACCAGGGTATCCTAAACAAATACCAACGAATAATAACTACTGGGTTTGTGATAATGCCTGGGGTATTTATCCGTATTTCTCACCCAGCGATTTCTTAGAACCCTTATATTATATGAAACCATGTACACCTCTCTGTGATTGGCTAACAGATATGTATCCTGAAGTAGCAGCAAAAATGATTTCTGAATATACTGATTCTGAGAATGCCGATTATTATCAACTATCAGACTATCACGCTGAGGATAAACTATCTATTTCTTATTCCTCTAAAGAGGCAAGCCATATAGAAATTATTATTTATGATGAAGTTGGAAATACAATTGACTCTAAAGATTTCAGCTTTACATCTGGTTTTAATTCTTTCATTATAGACACTAAAAATTATATTTCAGGAACTTACTATTACGTAATACTATTAGACAATAAACTTCTAAAATCAAATCAATTTATAATTGTACGCTAATCAATAATTCGTAGAGACGTAAGGCTAGGAGAAATTATGAAATACAAACTACACATACTTATAATTTTTACATTCTTTATTTCAAACATATCTGCTTATTCATATTGGCACAGAGTCTTTGAAACTGATGCTAATATGACTGTAAATCACCAAGTACTTGGCGATTCATCAGCATTATACCTACCAATGCGAGTACAAATGGATGGGATGCTATTAAAATCTACAGATTTAGGCAGGACTTGGGATACAATATATGATACTTGGCAGCAAAATGCAGGTAACTATGACCCACCTTTTCGGGAACTGAAAAGTGCTGCATTTCCGGCAGAAGGATATATGTATTTATTATATAACTACAATGGAATTGGAATCAAAAGGTTTGATACAAGGATAAATAAAGTCGTTGATTCAATCGCATTAACGCCTAATGGTGGTATAAGATCTGGGATTGCAATGTATGACAGCTTAAGGGGAGCATTAACTGGTGCTGGCCGGTTATTTATCACTCGTGATGGTTGGAAATCATACAAAGAATTTCCTTATATATATGAAGTCCCAAATGATTCAATTGTACCAAGAAGCGATACAACAGTATATCGCAATAGGTTTCCATATTGGTTAGGCGGTCTAACCTCTATAGATAGTACTACCTTCCGAGTTGGGGGACAATATATGTTAGATACAATTACTGAGCAATATATATTAAAAATGTACTTGAGTGAAAACGATACCGCATTTAGATTCGAGAGGTTAGGCGAACCCCTATATTATACCGTAAAAAATGGTAGAATATTTGAAGATTCTACATATTGGTATCGTCCTAGAGGAACAGCCTATATTAACGATAGCCTATGGATATACGGTGTTAACGGGAAACCCTTGGGCGGTGACAGACGTACTTTAGAAATATACCGTACCCGAGACCATAGAAAAACCTCAGAACGGATTTTCTATTGTGATTCGGTTGGCTGGGGATTACGAGGCTGTAATTTTAAAGATAGTCTCAATGGCTTTGTGTATGGTTTAGACTATGTTTTAATCACTACTGACGGCGGTGAAACATGGGACTTCGACAATGCTTATTATGACAAAAGATGGGAAGACAAAACAGATATGTTAATCGCTCCTCGAATTTGGCATGTTGACGGAATGACATTCCTATGTACCTATGGAGACGGAGTGTACAAATACGAAGAAGAATTCGGAGCCTCCATCAAAGAAGAGCACAATCTACAAGAAATTAAAATATATCCCAATCCTATCCACGCCGGAGAAAAATTGAATTTTGAGCTTTCGCAAGTCTTAGCAGGGCAGGCACAGATTTTCAATTCGCAGGGTATGCTAATGGATAGTCAGTACTTTGTCGGTAATTCTATTGATGTGCCAGATGATATTGCCGTTGGTGCTTATTTCCTTGTCATTGAGTCAGGCGGTGTGGTTGTGGCCGCTGAAAAATTTGTCGTGGAATAACGTATAAAAACTTTTATGTTTAAGTTATTGAAAATAAAAGACTTACCCCCCCCCGAAAAAAATATTATATTTTTTAAAATTTTATACAATAAAAGATAATGCTGTTCCGCCGGAAAATACGTCTTAATTGCATTTGATAAATTAAGGGGGTGATTCCAATGGACAGAAAATCAAAAATACAGAGAAAGACATGGTATATTCGGATTTGTTTATTATACAAAAATATAATCTTAACAGTAAGGAATTAATGTATGAAAAAAAAATGGATATTTCCATTTATGAAGGATATACATTAGATTCATTTTTATTTAATAAATATTCAGAAGAAATTGCCTGTATCATCGGCAATTCGAAAATTACGAAATGTATTTTTTCAAAATTATTATAGGTGTCAAAATGAAATATTTAACTTACTTATTTTTAGTGATAATAGTATCCGCACAATCTTTCGCTGGTGAATGGGTCCTAAATGGTGAATTATCTAAAGTTGCTGTAAAGAAAATAATTCAATCAAAAGATTCTACTCTTATTGCTTTTACAGGCAGATATGTTCCGGATTCACGCCAAATATGGTGTTCAACTGATAATGGCAGAACATGGCCAGAATCTATGAGAAATGATATTCCTAACTCAGGTAGAAATATTACAGGAGGTTTTTTATCTGATGATAATTTTTTATATACCGCCCATGGAGGAGACGATTATCATAATATAGGAGACTGTATTTTCAAATCTTCAAATTTGGGAGAAACATGGGAAAAAATCGAACTCCCCGAATCCATGGGATACATTAAACTTGATGGATATGGTAATAACTTAATTGTTGTTGGTGGAGATCCAGGATTATTATATTATTCTAAAGATGCAGGTAAATCATGGACTAAAGCAAATATAAATGCAGAAAAAATGATAGGAGGCATTTACATAGTTGATGAAAATACATGGTTTGTATCTTTATATTTTGAAAAACAACTTATAAAAACAACAGATGGCGGTATTTCATGGGAACTCGTCTTTGAATCAGAGCATAGATTATCAGATATTAATAGTTATAGCGAAAATATATTAACGCTTCGTGATAGTGATTTTGGAATTAACATCTCTTTTGATATGGGTTTAACATGGAAAAGATTAGATGTTTCCAATCAAGTAAATCATCCTAAAAACTGGATGTATGGTATTTGTTTTATTGATGAAAATACAGGTTGGTTTGGTACTCGAAAAACTGACATATTCCATACAACAGACGGAGGTATCACTTGGGAATTACAGGTAGATAGCAAAGAAGTAAACCCAAATAACGATGATACTTCGATTAATGGCTTTTTTTATATAGATGAAAATAATATAATTGCATACGGTACTTATGCTAATTTTAATTGGGAACCCAATTCTTCCGTAGAAACAGACATAGAAAAATTCAATACCAAAATCTACCCTAACCCAGCCAAAGCAAATTCCAAAGTTTACGTAAGCCTCGAAAATGACAAACAACGTTCGGCTACCTGCAAAGTATTTAATCTCACGGGCGAGCTAATCGAAGAAAGCCAAGAAATCGCCATGCCTAAAGGTTGCCACACCCTCGATTTTGAAACTGACGGATATATTACAGGCACTTATTTCTTAGTAATAGAATCTAACGGCGAAATAATCGCACGGGAAAAATTTATCGTAGAATAACGTATAAAAATACCATGAAACATAATCAGACGGCCTTACATCAGGAAGCCGTCTTTTTTATATATAAAACTCTTAATCAATCTTCATCAAAACATATTCTCCGGGCTTGGGTACCTCGAATGTAAAAGTCATATTCAGGGCATCATATTTCCAAATTTCCAAAACTTTTTCATCTGCGATAGTATCCTCAATATGGTCGGGAATCCCGTATAAGATGCAGATTTGCCCTCGTGGAGTATATGCTCCGTCCTTGTGGCGAACTGTGGAATATTCGTTTTTTGAATAATCTGCCCGTCTAAAATATTCCGTCATTGCCTCTATATATGGAGTTTCAGGAGTGTTATCCTGAGTCTTCCAGTATGCTAAAAGTTTCTTCATTTTGTCTTCGTCGTTGCCGGAATTCATCTTGCTATACGCATCATCATCAAGAATATAATACATAATTTCCGTAGCATAATCCATATCGTACAAGCTCTCTGGTTGTGTTTCCCAAACTACTTCATACTCATAAGAAATAGTATCCCCTGCAGGAGAAAAACAATGCAACTGATAGTGCTGCGGACGAATGGACAAGGCAGGAATATTTAGTGAATAAATCTTATAATCATGTTCTTTAGAGTCGATAGAATAGCGAATTTGATTTTCTTTATTCTCTCCGCCAATAATGAAATCAGGCGGATAATTAACATAATTTACATCACCCTCCAAACTCAATTCTTTTTCCCACATAGTCGGATAATTTTTCTCTTCTATTGAATTTATGGAAAATTTCCAGCCATCCATATTTTTTGCATAGAAAAATGCCTTTACATTTTTTGCTTCAAATTGTATGTTTCCATTTGAAATAATTGGGGAATAAGTATTTGGAGAGTTTTCAAACTGCTGTGCGAAAATAGGAATATTTGACACGATATTATCATCGACTTTTGCATCAATCGAAATTTTTTTCTTTTGCAGAAAAGTAGTTTTATCTCGCAGAATGAATTTTGCTTCATAATTATCCTTTTTTAATCGCGAACTCAGCACCCCAAAAGTTAATGAATTATTAGTCTTCGCTCCTATCAGCATTGTAGATTTTTGTTCCCACGGTAAGCGTTTTCTGATAATTCCCTCGCTGTCTTTAATTTCGATTTCAATATTAGGATATGCCACCAAAACTTCTTGCTTGGACTCTGTTATCAACTCCTGCGAAAATCGTAGTCTTGAATTATCTATTCTAAATAAAAAAGTTACATCAACCGAATCTTTAGAATAAGGCTTTACGATTGATTCTATAAAAAATCCGCTTCTTTCTTTGACTAATTTCCCCTTTGAAAATGACTTTTGTGCAAATAAATTTGCGGATATAAAAATCAAAATTACTTCTAAAACGATTAATATTTTTTTCATTTTGCTACTATAAACTATTCATAAATTCACTTAGAATGATACAAGCAGCAATTTTATCTTTGCTACCTTTTTCACTTCTTTTTTTCTTCTTAACCCCCGCTGCAATCATAAATTCAGTTGCTTTTTGGGAGGTTCCGAACTCATCTTGAAAATGTACGGGTAATTGAAATCTTTGTTTTAATTCCTCAGAAAATTCTTTGATTGCTTTTATCCAATCTGTTTCGGTTCCGTCTTTGGTGTATGGCATTCCCAAAACTATTCCGCCGATTCTTTCTTTGTCAAAGAACTCGATTATTTTATTAAATTTTTCTTTATTGTTTTCAATTGTGCCATACGGATTTGAAGAAATATGAAGCTCATCGGAATATGCCAATCCAATTCGTCTTTTCCCATAATCTATTCCTGCAAGTCTTTTATTTTTAAGTTCTTCGTACATATTAATCATTCGATATTTTTCGTTTATAATTTGGAATTACTATAATAATTTCCGTTCCGACACCTACTTCAGAATTTACAAGCATCTCACCGCCATGCATCTCAACAACCTTCTGAATAATCATGGTTCCTATGCCGTGTCCACCCTTATTTTTCGCAGTCGTAAAGTATGGTTGTAGCATTTTTTTCTTCGTTTCAGCATCCATACCCTTGCCAGTATCCCTGATTGAAAATTGTGCATTTCCACCTGCTCTTTTCGCAGAAATTGTGATTTTTCCTTTGCGGTCAGGCATTGCTTTTATACCATTTTCTACAGCGTTTCTGATTGCTCTGACCATTCTTGCCCTGTCGCAGTAAACCTGAAATGACTCGATTTTCAATTCAAATTTCACTCCGGGGAACATCGCTTCATCAAATTCCGAACGGGCTTCGAAACAGATTTCATCACTATTTTGTTTTTCCAAAACGATTTCTTCCTGTCGCCCCACAGTAACAATATCACGCACACGCCGAATTAGTAGGTTTGTCTGATGCAAAATAGCTTTTTTGCTAGTCATTACTTCCTCTGTTCCAACCTCGATATTCTCACAATTCAGTCGAATGGTCGATAAATTAGTCTGCATATCGTGTGCTAGCTGAGCCCAGTTTGTCAATCTTTTTTTCTCTAGCTGCTCGGTAATATCTACACCGGAGAAAACCACGCCCCTGAACGCACCCGTAACATTTCGCAAAACTACTGCACTTGCAATCCATTCCTGCTCCCCTTCTGGAAATTTCAACGTAATTTTTTCACGAATAGTACTCCCCGATTCAATTGCACGCACAAGTAAACGATAAATCGGCATTGTCAAATCTTTTTTCAAATAGACGCTGTGGTGTTTTCGGCGTAGGGTAAAACTTGTTACTCCTATCAGTTTTTTGCCCTCGTCGTTTGCTGATTTCATCATACCCTTTGCATCGAGAAAATAAATTATCCCACTCGATTGAAGATTGAGAACGCGGCGTAACAGCCTATCACTAGCCTTCTTACGACGAAAAACATACAGAAGAATCAGCAACAGAATAAGCGGAATAATATAAATCCAAATCTCATACAACACACGATTTACCAGCCAAAATTCATTCTCATTTTTGCTTAGTATATCTGAATGATAATCCGAACTTATTATCATAAAGTTATCAAAATTAAAGACTTCTATTTCATCGGTAAATTTAGGTTCAGTCGCAAATCCAACACTTCCGATTATACCACCTTTCAAATCAAAAACAGCTGTTCCCTGCTTGAAAATTCCTATAATTTCATCATCATTAATTTTTAGAGCATTCGGAGTCAGTAGAAAATTCGGCACTATATTTTCAGAAATATTTTTCAATCCTGCTGGTGAAAACGAATTTATCGAAAGGGATACATTTTCCCCATCTTTTTTTATAAAGACAAGATTATTATCCTTGGTTAATTCGATATTATTTAGATTTACATCTAACCATTTAGTTAAAAATAAATTACCACTTGATTTCTCAATCAGTTGTAGGAAAGAATGCCGAGAATTACCGGAATTTGTTACCACCGTATAATAATCCTTGGAACTAATAATTCTGTATTTTTTCGATAACTGCACACGTGAATTTCTTACAAAATGCCCCACCTCATCATACTGAGAAATAGAACCGTATTGCTTATCTTTTTTGATTGCCAATACCTGTTTTGTTGATTCATTTACATCAATTACAGCAGCATAATCTACATCATCATCAATCAAAATAAAATCCATATAACCCGTTAAATCATTTATATAAATGAGATAGCAGTCAACATGAACAGCAATAATATCCTTAGAAATTTTGCCTATTATCCGACCGTTTAAATTAGTAATATCATCAATATTTATCGGTAGCGAAATATTGGCCTGACGCTTCAAATTTTTATCTAAGAGAATACATTGAATATCCAACCTACTGTGAACGAGCAAAAACAGCTTATCCTCAAACGCTAAAGCATCAATAATATACGAATCACTAATCGCAATTCCCTTAGTAGATTTATTCTCAATTTTGCCCCATGAATAAATCATTTCATCTTCCGAGCCTATATTTGGCTTAATATAAAATAGCCCATCCCCCTCCGAAGATGCGATAATTCTCCCCCCCTTGAAACTTTCATATTCAGAATAATGTACAGGATAGGTCGATGAAAAATCAAGAAATGAAAAAAAGTTGCTATATAAAAACAGAAGAAAAATAAGCATAATTCTAATTAGTGAGGTTTATAAAATCAATCTTTCCAGAAAGTTTATTGATTATGTATGTATTTACAAAAGCGTTAATATCAAGTTCAGTTTCCCAAACTAAATTATGATTTTTCAGAATCTTAACTGATGTTTTTTTAGACTTCAAGTTTATAAATCTTGTCGTTTCTGCAAAAGCTACTTCCTGCTCAACTTCTACATCATCAATATAAATTTTATAGATATCCGTAGTAGCATTGACAAAACGAATTTTCCTTTCAACAGCGGAAACTGTCCCTTCATCGAAAATTTTTAGGGTTGAGAACGAACCAGAACTCATAAAAACAGCGATATAAGAACTGTCTTTTTCTAAATTTACGGGCATATTAAGAAGTACATTTTTGTCCTTTCCCAAAATCGAAATTATTGAGTTATCCGAAACTACTGCCATCTTCTCGCTAACAGAAGCGGGCATAAGCGAAGTTATAACAGAAATATCATCAGAATTCAGAGAAATATTTTCCCCTGTGTGGCAATTCACAAGACGAAGAAACGCAGAATTATCCGGCTCAATAATTCGTGGAGTATCAATATCGGTAGGACATTTACATGAAGTAAATAAAAAAAATATCCAAATTATGAATATATATAAACCCACTTTTCGCATAAATTACTCTGTATTCCAAATAATTCTAAACGGCTTATTTTTCAAAATATTGCTGAATCTGTATCTAAGTGCATAATCCTATTTTGAAATATGGGTTACTTTTAGAACCTGTTACTTATTTATCAAAAAGTAACCAAGCATTGATAAATTCGTCCAAATCTCCGTCCATAATTGCCTGAATATCGGTTCTTTTCGTTTCTGTACGGTGGTCATTTACCATAGTATATGGTTGAAATACGTATGAACGGATTTGGCTCCCCCATTCGATTTTCTTTTTTTGTCCTTCTAGTTCCGCTGTTGCAGCCTCTTCTTCTTCTCGTTGCTTTTGATATAACCTTGCTTTCAGCATATCCATTGCAATATCACGGTTTCTGAACTGCGTTCTTTCTCTCTGGCAGGCAACAACTATTCCGGTCGGATGGTGCTTAATTCTCACCGCTGTTTCTACTTTATTGACATTCTGACCTCCTGCACCAGCTGAGCGATAGGTAGTGGTTTCAATATCGGCAGGATGAATTTCGATTTCGACATCTTCATCAATCACAGGATAAACATAAACTGACGCAAAAGAAGTATGCCTTCTGGAATTAGAATCAAATGGAGAAATCCGCACAAGCCTATGAACACCGCTCTCGCCCTTCATATAACCATAAGCAAAATCCCCTTCTATTTTGATATCGCATGACTTGATACCGGCAACATCACCATCTACCCTGTCCAAAAGTTCGGCTTTATAGCCCTTGCGTTCGGCATATCGGAGATACATTCTTAATAGCATTTCTGCCCAGTCGCAGGCTTCTGTTCCGCCTGCACCTGAATTTATTGTCAAAGTTGCACTGCGGCGGTCATCTTTTCCGCCAAGCATATTTTTGATTTCTAATTGGCGTATTGCTTTTTCGAGTATAAAGATTTCGTTTTCGAGATCATCTTCAAAAGTCAACTCCTGTTCTTCTTCGGCTAATTCCCACATTGCAACTGCATCTCCGTACTTTTCCATAGTAGAGTTATACTCGGATACCCAGTCTTTTCTGGAATTTATTTCCTGCATAAGTGCTTGGGCTTCTTTAGGAGTATCCCAAAAATTAGGTGCTTCGGTTTTTTCTTCAAATTCCTTTATTTCCCCAATTTTTGTATCAATGTCAAAGATACCTCCGTAGATTCTCTAATCTATCTTTGAATATATTCAATCTTTCTTTTTGCTGTTCAAACATTTTTTCCCTTAATATTTTATATCTATTTCAAAATACGCATCAAATAACCACTCTAATCGACGCATTCAGAAGAGTATTATTGAATACAGAAAAAATACTATTATTTCGAGCATACAATATCTGAATATTTTTTCTCTATCCGCAACATAAAAAGTACTAACCATCAGACCCCAAAAGCACCGTTATTCTTTTCCACACCATATGTTAATAAATCTTGTATAACTATTGGATAACGTTCGACATAAAAATACTAATTTTGCAGTCCATTATACAGGCTGAATATTAGTAATGAAAAGAATAAATGATAATGCGAGCAGCTCAAGAATACTGCTAAACGAAATATCAAGAACGTACGAGGCGAAAGTACCGCCTAACTCACCCGAAGCAGAGGCAACGGTGCTTGGTGCAATGATGCTTGAACAATCGGCGATTGCGAAAGTATTAGAGGTTATTACCCCTGATAGTTTTTATAATCTACAGAACAAACGAATTTTTGAAACAATAGTATCCATGTTTGAACGCCGTCTGCCTGTTGATATTATCACGCTCTCTGATGAATTGACAAAAACCGGAGAGTTCGAAAAACTTGGCGGAGCTCCGTATCTGACCGAACTCAGCCGTCATTCGTTTGCAGCCGAAAATGTGGAATCGCACGCACGGATTGTTCAAGAACGCTATCTGAAACGAGAGCTGATACGGACAGCCGGCTCGATTGTAAACTCCTGCTTTGATGAAACGGCTGATGTTTTCGACGAAATAGACAAAGCCGAATCTAAAATATTTGAAATTGCCGAAAAGAGAATGTCGAAAAACTTCGTAGCTCTAAATACTGCATCTGCGGAAGTTTATGAGGATTTAGAACTTCTCCGTTCACAAAGTAATAGAAATGGCATCACAGGCGTAGCAACAGGTATTCATGAGCTTGATAAGATGACATCGGGTTTTCAAAAAGGCGATATGGTTATCGTCGCGGCACGCCCATCTATGGGTAAAACTGCACTTGCCCTCTCAATCGCCCGAAATATGTCTGTGCAGTATGAACATGCGGTTGCTTTTTTCTCTTTGGAGATGTCCTATAAACCTGTAACTCAGCGTCTTCTTTCAGCAGAGGCAAGAGTTGATTTATCAAAAATTAGAAGTGGCCAGGTTAATGACGATGAAAACCTGAAGATTGTTGAAGCCTTGAATATCCTTTCGCATACAAAATTTTTCATCGACGATAGCCCTATGCTTACCGTTCTTGAAATTCGTGCGAAAGCTCGCCGTTTGAAAGCAGAAAATAATATTCAGGCAATTTTTGTAGATTATCTCCAGTTCATCAATGCACCACAGGCTGAAAGCCGTCAGCGTGAGATTTCAATTATCTCTTCACACTTGAAGCAATTAGCTAAGGAATTGGATATACCAGTCATTGCACTCGCACAGCTAAACCGTGCGGTCGAACAAAGGTCAAATAAAGATAAGCGGCCAATGCTTTCGGATTTGAGAGAATCTGGTTCTATCGAGCAAGATGCCGATGTAGTAATCCTCGTTCACAGACCTGAATATTACGGAATTACTGAATTGGACGACGGACGCTCAACAGAAAATCTAGCCGAATTGATTATCGCTAAACAAAGAAATGGTGCAACGGGCATTGTAACACTAGCCTTTGATAAAAGATACGCAAGATTTGAAAATTTAGAATATAGAGAAGAACCACCTGAAATTGTTGCACAAATGCAATCCCTCCATATACAAGGCGAGCAACAATACTTAGCACCTCAACCAGATTATTCTAAAGGATACGGAGAAGAAGATATTATCGCAGGCAGTCCTGACGATGAAGTACCTGCATTTTAAAACAGCACTTACTCTGAATGCTAAACTATATATTTAATTTCTTCTTGGAGGTATTGGGTTTAAATTCTTGAATATACATCGGTTCAAAAATTTCTGCATCTACTGGCTCGTAGAAATTGTCTTCTAAACATTCAAGTAGTGTTTTGGCAGTAATCATTTTGTTATTCGGACTACTAACAATACAGCCATCAGCAATGTCATCTAATTTATCTTTTTCTTCTATTTCAATATTCGTGATTTTCTCCAATTCGTTAGAATACTTTTGATAGTAGAATAAATTTTTGTGGGAAGGGATAACCGCAACTATATCTGTTTCGTATGCTGCTGCAATATCCAACCCCAAGAAAGCATAAGCATCGAGTGTAGGTATAGGAATTAATTTAGCTTTATTTTCGAAGCATAATCCTTTCACCAATGCAGCCCCTATTCTCAATCCCGTAAATGACCCCGGCCCTGCTGAAATTGCAACGTGCGTTAAGTTGTCAGCCTTAATTCCTGCATCTTCTAATATTCTGTCAGTCAATTTCGCTAAAAATCTGTCGTGCAGATTGAAACCTTCCAAAGTATATTCACCCATAAAATCATCGGTTGAAAGTGCTACAGAGCATACTGAACCAGAGGTTTCGACAGCCAATATTTTTGGCTCTAATTTATTTTTATTTCCCATTGTGATTTCCATTATTATATTTTTCGATAATTTCTTGAGGAACTCGTTTCCATCTTTTGTGCATCCATGACCAGTGACCAGGATTTCCACGAATGGCATTTTCCAACTGGGCTACATGCCTTTGTGTTAAAGTATCTATATCTTCTTTGGAGTTGCCTAAATCTGACGAATCAATCCTCGCTAACTTTACTAAATACTTCCCATCGTTTTGACGAACAGAATAGCCGGTAATTATAGGAGACCCTATTTTTAAAGACAAATAGGCCGGTGTTATATAAGTTGATGCTGGTCGACCGAAAAAAAGCGGATACGAAGCATCTTGCTTGCCAAAAACAGCTTGATCGACAAGCATAGCAACAGCTTCGTTTGATCGGATTGCCGTAATTAGACTTCTCGCAGCATTACGCATAGGAACCGTTTTATTCCCAAATACCTCACGTGCTGAGTTCATAATATCATTAGATTTAGCATTTGATTGTTTCTTCACAATAATGCTGACGGGGATTCCAAATTTCAGCCCGGCAGCAAGAGCACAAAGTTCCCAATTTCCGAAATGCCCAGAGAGAAAAACAACTCCTTTTTTTTCTTTGAGGGCTTCGCTTACTACTTCGACATTTTCAAATTCGATTAGATTATCAATATCCTCTTTTGCAAAATACGGAAACGCCGCCCATTCAGTTATGGTTATTCCAAGATTTTCGTAGGCTTTTTTTGCAATATCAGACCAAAAGTTTTCATCTTTTTCTGGATAAGCAATTTTCAGATTTTCATACGCAACATTGAAACGCTTCCGACTGAGAATTCGAAAGAAATTTCCTAAATTTCGGCCAAGTTTCTGCCTTTTTTTAATAGACAATTGATACGAACGTCGTCCAAGGCTACGAAATCCAAATGCTAATACAGAATCTATAATTCTCATCAATCATCAAAACCCTTTTGGTGAAGTATTATAGTTATTGAAGTGATCTTCATCATTTGTATCAAACCTGGATTCTCTCAAATGTAGTGATTGCCATTCAGGGTAGTACAATTCACCAGGAACAGTCGAATGGACCAGTCGCCAATTTTTCAAACCACCTTTTTCAACGAATATGAAATAGGTTCCACTATACAGATTGTCATAATGCCAGACCTCATACGGGTTTTGGTCGCTATATCTATTTTCGTGATCAATTCTTGATGGATTACCATACTTTAAAGTAACATAGCCTTTATCGGTTTTCCAGCCTGGAGTCTTACCAAAAGTAAAAAAATCTTCGCAGTATTTTAATCTATATCTGAAGTCAGCCAAACCATCATTGTGAGCGGTAGTGGAATCGTAATCTCGAGCCCCCCAGAATCTGAACAAAAATCTTTGCTTTGCTTTTAAATCACTTTTCTTCCCCTTAATGGTATTATACGTCTCTTTTTCACGAGCTTCTGCAATTAATAAGCATTTTTCAATCATATCTTCAACAGTTTCTTCAGACATTACCGCAAACTCGCTTTTTTCAAATGGTAGATTCTCTATAAAATACTGCTTGGTCTCCGGCTTCTTCTGACTATTTGAGTAGTAAAATTTCCTAATAGAATGCTCAGTCTCGAAGTTAGGGTTATCAGCAGGAGATTGAATAAATACATGGAAAAAATATGCCCCTGTAGCAAGGGTATCAATCGGAATAGGTTCTACATCGACAATAGAATTACCTACGATTCTTAGCTTTTTTTTGAAATCTAATACTCTCGTTTGGCTATTGTCATATACTTCATAAATTAGTGCTGCACCGTCATCTTTAAGTTGTTTCAAATTATATAGCTCTGTATATTGAAGCAAATCACGGGTCTGGTCAGAAAAAGTTGCAGTCGGTTTGGGAACAACATAGTACCCATTACGATAAAACATATCCGTCCATTGTCTTTTGGTTTCTGATGCTTTTTCGATAAGCTGAGCTAATTGAATATCGCTGACCATAGGCTCATTAGAGATGAAAGATTTCACATTGTAGGAAAATTCTATATTAGCTCTTGTATTAGTATCTTGATGATCCATAACCAAAATATCAATTTTATACTCTCCTGGATTTAGAGAAAATTGCTGCTTACCGAAGAAAACTTCTTGAAAACTACCATTGTAATCTCTTACGCTTACAGGCATAATCCATCTTGCTCTTTGAGCCGTTCCAGAAGTAGGGGTCAGTAATACATCGAAGTAAATTTCACCATTATAGATTCCGTCAGAATCATAGACAAAATGGAGGTTAGTATCAGCAAAACTATATGAAAAATCCAACACTGTCTTATCTTCTGCTCCCATAAATTGAGCAAGACCTATATCGACAATTAAATTTTTTGCATCTAAATTTAGCGAACAGATAAGTACTAATATAATTATCAGCTTTTTCATCGTTACCTCCGATACTAAATATAAAATAAGGCCATCCATAAATAAACTTATTTTATATTTAAAATACCAAGGGCGGCTTTAAGCCGCCCTTGGGAAAGGTTATTAATAACCAAAGTTCAATGAAACAGAAATTCTATTTAGCATACCCATAGTTTTAGTTGGGCAAATTGCATAATCAATTTTACCACCAAAACCATTGCCATCGTATTTCAAGCCAATACCGCCAGAATAGCTGAATTGGTCATGACCAAAACGATAACCAGAACGGATGCTAAGTAAATTATTCCATGTATATTCTGCACCTACTAAGAATTGTTCTTTTTGGTCAGAAACAGTCAAGAAATCAGTAGCAACAATTAAGTTGTTATTTTCAGGATCAGCAAATACCTCTTCACTTAAATCAGAACTTATAGAAGCTCTAAATGTAAGAGGAGTACTGAAGTTGTAAGAAACATATTCAGCATCCACAGGAGATTCGTAGAAACCTTCATGCATTGTTACTAAGGTAGATAAATCTTGTCCTGAGTACTTTTGTTCCAAACCTAAGTTTTGGATTGTAAAACCAAGTTTTACACCATAGATTTCTGTGTCATACATTGTTCCGATATCAAATGCAACACCATTGGCAGTAACATCTGCAAAGGAGCTGTACAAGTATTTAGCAGTTACACCAAAAGAGAATTGGTTAGTTAAGTAACCCGCAAAAGTACCTGAGAACATCATATCGTTAATATTGTAAGTCGCACCTGTTCCTTCCGGTTCGTTCATAGTAGTTACAGGAATATCTCCTGCACCATAGGAAATGAAACCCAATCCTATAGTATAACCGTCACCTACAGGCATTCCAACCCCCAAGAAAGAGTGTGAAATATTTCCGAACCAGTCAGAATATGATGCGTTAACTGACATTTTGTCAACATCTGCCATACCAGCAGCATTCCAGTAAATGGAAGTCATGTCATTAGTAACAGAGCCATAAGCAGCACCCATTGCGATACCTCTTGCTCCAACGTCAATTTTCAAAAAGTTCGCTCCAGTAGTACCGGATTTTACAATCTCTCCGGTAGTAGTACCTCCTGCATTATCAACGGCAAAAAGATTAGTACTAACGCCAATAAGAGCGAAAATAAAACTTAAAGCTAATAATTTTTTCATAATATTATTCTCCCTTATCTTATTCAGTAATAGTTTTAAAGCCACCAACAACGATTGCAAAGTTTTGAATTGAAGTAGTTCCGTCTGGAGTTTCAATTACAGCGATAAGCGGTTGAGATTGAGCTCTTTGACCATTTTGGTTCAATAAATCCCATTCAACAACACCGTTATTGCTTCTTACAGGTTGGTTGTTTTCTAATTCACGAATTAATTGTCCACTACTTGTATAGATACTTACTGTACATTTAGCAGGTAGTTTTGTAAAGTAAATCTTCGCATCGTAAGGAGATGCTTGACCTTGATGTGAGATGTAGTAAGGATTTGGAACAATTTTGATATCGTCCAAAATGTCTTCTGTGTATTTTACATTATCTTCATTTGTATTAACAACAAAACGAACATTTGCACCTGGTAGAGGGAAACCAGAAGCACCACCAGTAACCTTCAAATAAATCACATCGCCAGCTTTGAAATCACGACCTAATGGCATTGCAGTTGGATCTTCTTTTGGTTTATCATAATACTCTTTGTATTTTAATAATTCAGGAATCCCTGTTACCGTACGATTACCAAATGCACCTGCGTTAGCATAATCCAATGCAAACGAAACACCATTGATTTGTAACTCGTGAGTAAAGTCTAACCATTTACCATCAATTTGAGTTGATTTATAATATCTGTTTTGTGGAAGACCGGAATACGCATTGTTTTTATCGTTAGCTCCAACAGTAAACGAAGGTGCTCTGTCAGCAACGATATCATAAAGGCTAAGCCCATGATATGTGTTATCATCATAAGTATCCGTTGTAACAGCCAAAGTCATTTTTTTCTTAGCATTAAATCCTTTAGTACCACGACGATTATAGTAGGCATAAGCTGCAAGATTATATTTTCCAATAAATTGGTTAGTTGACAAATTCAATGAAGAGTTTGTATCAACTTGCCCTAAGTTACGAGGATCAGGATATAACCTAGTTTCTGGGAAAGGATTTAGCCTTTCTTGGTCTTTTTTAGCAATAGTATATTGATATTGATAGAAATTTTTCATATCAATAATTTTAGCCATTGGCAATGCTATTGGCTCCATTTTACCCGGATAGCTTACTTCAACAGAATCACCATCTAAAGAACTTCTGTTATACGAATAAACGTTTTCTACATCCATCAATAGGTAATCTACAGTACCTTCGATAATATTTGTACCAGGGAAATTTTTAGAAGCGTTATATGCCATAGAAATATCCTCAGTACCACCTTCTTTGAAAGTTACTTTGTAAATACCCGGACCGTTATTGAAACCGCAGGCTATGTTTGAAGCATTATTATAATCCCATGAAGCGTATTGAGTTGATTTAATTTCGTCCTTATTTTCAAATGATACTGAGGCAGTTTTGATATATCCGTCAAGTAGTACTACAGGAGTCCATACATCAGGATTATCTCTCTTAGCATCATAAATAGAAGCACTATCAGGTCTTATTACACCGCCGTACTGACGCATTGAGAAATCAAAATCAAATTCCATCATATTTTTAAAGTTATCTGCCCAATTTCTTGCATAGCAATAACCTCTTGTTCTAAAGTCACCGGAATTAAAAGAACCGTTTCTTTGTCTCCAGTCAGTATTACTACGTTTATGGAATCTAATAGTATCAACACGTATAGGAGTTCCGTAACTGTTTCGAATTGTATCTAGACCATCACCTTCAGGAGTTTTATACACAACTGAAGCTGCATTTTCAGAATACAAGTCAGTCCATCCATAATTACAATTTTCTAATTCATACTGATATAAACCTTGATAAAGAGTATCACCAGTATTTTCATTTTCAAGTGTCAGAATCGATCTGTAAAGACCAAATTCAAATGGTTCTTGTCCTTCTTCTGCACCTGGCAATAACAATCTACTTACAGCCCAATATGGATTGAAAGTCAATTTCATAGTGTCACCGCCAAAGAGTTTTTGAACTCTTTGCATATCAAGTGCATGGAATTTAAAGTTGTTTAATGAACCTAATTTATCATCAGTTTGAGATATAATTTCCAGCTCAGTTTTATATCCAACTTCAGCTGCACGAGGTACAGCAGTAATTGCACTCTTACCAGCTTCAGGAGTCGGTTCAGAAGGAGTATTTTCCTTTTTCGGAGTAGGTTGAGTAAAGTCCCCTTCATCGTAAGCAACTATTTTGTAGTAGTAATTAACATTGTTGATAAGTTTTTCAGTGTCTATAGGATCTTCTAAATAATTGACATACCCATCACGATTATCATCACCAAAATCTGTAAATCTTCTACCATTAGTTATTCTATCAAAATAAGATTCCATGATTTCTCTACATTCATCTGTACCTTCAAAATCCATCAAAGTAGTTTCTTTAGATTTGATATAGTTATTTTGAATAGCATAGTATAGCATTGCACGTACTTTTTTGATGTGAGTTGAATCCTTCATCAAGTCATAGTAATTATCGACTTCATAAGGAACTTCAATATCCATGACCCAACCTGTAGGAGAGTCTGTTGACATCCTTGCAGTTTCAGGGTAATAGATAGTATCGATTGTTGTACGAATAACATCAGTTGTTAGAACTTTACCTTCGTCATCCTTAGTGTGTTTATGAATTGTATCACCAACGATATAGTTTGAGAAATATGTTGTATCTTTCAAGCTATATACCCAGTCAACATTAACATTAGCAATTAATCGCTTGAAATATAATGGGTTATAACCTGCAGTTTTCAAGTTTGGACTTAATACATAATCACCTACTAAGTAGTCCCAAATTGGATCAGTACTCACGTTTTTAATAGCTACATCTGGTCCGGCATCCGACCCAAAATCCATATAATGAACGGTATTTCTATCACCATATTGGTCACTACCTTCTGTTACTTTGTTAGTAAAGAAAGTTGCCCATGGATAACCACGAAGCAAATTAGTACTATCAGCAAAGACAACATAAGGGAAAATATGATTACCATGGTACTTTCGTTGAGAATATTTTAAATCAGCCTTACCATCGTTATCCAAATCATTCCAGATTCTAGTAGTATCATTAGCATTAATAGTTATCGAATCCTTTTCGCTATAAGTACTAATGTACAAGCCTTTTGGTTTTCTCATTACTCTAATAGCCATTGAGTCAACGATTCTGTTATTCTTAACAGCAGGGCCTAAGATAATATAATCATCAATATATGGCATATTTGCATAATCTTTATCAGTTATAGAACCTGATTTGAATGGTGATTTAAAGAAAGGAGTAGGTATTTGCCATCTTCTAATTTCTTTCCAACCTAATGGACCACGACCTTTTGAATAACCGTCAACACCGGCATCGATGTCATTAGTTGCAAAAGTATCCAAGTTACTTCTACGTGCACGATAAAGTTTGTACCCCATAAAGTCCAAACCTCTCTCGTTTTTATCATTTGTCCATACAGATGAACTATCCCATGTAATTGTTACAGCATGGTTTAAACCTAACGCACCATTGTTACCGCCTTCGGTAGGGGTAAATAGAGTTGGGTCAGGAGGTAATGGAGCACGGAAATTATTATCATAAACTTCTTGAGCAAAGATATCCTTACGTACTAATTCAGCCAAATCATCTTCTTCACCTGTTGCTTCTTCACCACCTGCAGTATTAGCCAAAACAATTGCCACTACAGTACGGAAAGTATCTTTAGGAAGTACGTGAAAAGGACCTGTTGCCATCATAAAGCGTTTATCACCTGGTCCGTTATCTTCATCAAGTACACCTCTTGCCAAATAGTTATATCTATCAGCATGTTGGATTTTATCATCAGCTATATTCCAGTTATTCATAGTCACCAAACCAAGCTGTTCTTCGTTTGTGTACCATTTTTTATCTTTTCTGATAGTATTAGGCATTGGAAGACCTGACTCTTCTGTCCAATTGTCATTATTTTTAACAACTTTAATATAAGTTGTGGAGTCTGGTCTTGTAACTTCGATTGAATCATAGTAAGTAACTACAGCAGGAGATTCCAAGAAATCAAAGCCTAAGTAACCAAAGCCATAACCTAGCTCACCGCGATCAGTATTAGTCCATTGTACCGCCAAGTTTAAAGTAGAATCCTCTTTATAGAATCTTGTTCTATCATTTGCAGCACCATAAGATGTATATGGAGCACGACCTAAATCGACATCTAATACAGGGGCTAAGTAACAATCTCTCAATGTATCAGGCGAATAGTTAGTGATATCGTATCTTAAGAAAATGAAATCACGGTAATCACCAAATCCCCAAGAGTAAATCCATTGTTCGTATTGTAAGTATAAAGGATAACCTGCGGCACGAGCTTTTGCGGGACCATCTTCATAACGGGATAAGTCTGTATCTTTGTATGTTGCAAAGATATCTTCGCCTGAGATAAATGCAGGACCTTTTGAATAAGTTTCTCTATTTCTACGAGATTTTTCTTCGATATAGTGACCAAAATATCTGTCCACTTTCAAAGTATCTTCCTTTCCACCATCATCCCAGATTGGCCAGTTTGGAGTTCTTTCCAAACCATCTAAAGCTTCACCGCTTGCTCTGTTATAATCAGTAGAGAAATATAGTCTATATGAATCCACATCGTTCAAATCTGCATCCATATTATATGCTGCTAATTTGTCCGGCTGCGGACCTTCTTCATAGATACGTCCTGGTACATACCAACCTTTACCTGAGTTCGGGTTATATGTAATAGAACACAATGAACGTGGAGTTGATGAAGTATCCGTTAAGGTTTTTCTACAACCGAACCAAATACCGCCACCAAATATATATTGGTTTACAGACCCACGAGGCCAGTAACCACCACCTTGGTTAGACAAGGCAGCTGTATTCAAACCGAAAATACCATAGTTTGTGGTATAAAACTGCAAGTTTGATACAGTATTTTGTTGCAAATCAGAAGCCCCAGTAGGAGTTCTTTGCAACTCTGTTTTAAGATTCTCTTTTGCTTCAGGAGTAATATCAGCTGACACATTAACAGCGGAAATGATAACTCCAAATACAACTAAAAGAGAAAGTGATTTTAAATATTTTAACATTTATTTACCTCTTAAATTAATTTTAATTAAAATCTGAAGTTAATACCGCCATTCATGCTGAACGGACTCATAAAGTTACCTAAGTATTTCCAACTTAGTTCAACGAAGTTAATGTAGCTTTGGTATTTTTCTTGCTGAGTAATTACACCATCTTGATTGAAATCACCAGCTTCGTTATATAGACGATTACCATAATTATCATACTGACTTGCAGAATACGTTTTATAGTTTTCAGGGTTTGCTTTAGCATAGATTGCGGTAGATGAAAAGTCTCCAATTTGTCTTGATAAAGAACGACCATCATCAATAGGATCACCTGTACCTGTATAGAATGCAGTCATAGCACGTCTGTTAGTGATATTATACATCATCACGTAAAGCTCGATACTTGCAGAACTCATTTTTGAATCTTTACCAAACCAGTCTTTCAATCGGAATGTTTTAGATACACGTGCATCTAATCTCCAGTAACTTGGTTGGTAGTTAGCATTTTTTTCACCTAATTCATTACCATTATAATCAGTTACTGTATAAGGATAACCAGATCTTGCAGTACCCATAATAGAAATACTTGTGTTTTCAAGTGGTTGAATACCAGCGATTGAAGGGCCATCATTATCACGCCATTGCAAATAAACACTACCAGATAATCTGTGGCGAACTTTACCTCTGAACGGATATTCAGCTAATGGGAACGTAATCTTACCAGTATAAGGATCTACAGGACGACCGTCATTTGAACCAGGACCTTCCGCAGTACCTTTCACCCAGCTAAGAGTATAGTTCATATCAAAACCTAAGTGGTCTTTGTAAGGACTTTTTTCAAGTTCGATTTCCACACCACGACTATTACCGTATTCGTTTACACTATATCTGTAGTAAGGATCGGGCACAGTAGCGACTTGTTGCATACCTAATTGTTGGTAAACATCTTCATAGAAAACCGCCCCCTTAATTTGGAACATATTACCGATTAATTGAGTATAAGTCACTTGGTATTTATTCATTCTTTGTGCATCCATATTTGGGTTACCAATGGCAGCACCACTACGAATCTGTTCAGCACCAAAGTTATCATACATATAATAGTATTTTGGAACTTGATGGAATAAACCATACGAAATACCAATCATAGAACTTTCTGTTACAGGATATTTTACATTCAAACGAGGGCTGAGTTGGAATTTAACTTCAGAATCAGCAAACATTGAATCTGGTGCTGTAATAGGAATATATCTAGGTGATTTTTCAGTTAATCTGTACATGGTGTTTGCATCAAAATAATCCGCACGTAAACCTAATGTCATCACAATACCTTTATAGCTGATTTGGTCTTCGAAGAAAGCAGACCCCTTAATCGGACGATAAGGTTTTTGTGTTCTATCTAAAATGGTTTTGTCATCTGTGTAGAAGTTACCTCCCCATTCCTCTTTGTCAGTATAAATATCTCTAAAAGCATTACCATCATAAGGTCCTGAGTTAGATGAGTAGTGAAGTTCTGCTAAAGAACCTTCAAAACCGGATTTAAACTCGTGAGTGAACTCACCATTGTGATAACGATTTGTCCAAGTACCTTTACCTTCATATTTATAAGAAGCACGGTATCTGAAACCGTTTGAACCGTGAGTAATTGTACGACGTTGCGTACCCCATGGGTTATCCGCACCAGAAGCATTAAGCCCACCTTCGTAATAACCTGTCAAAGGATTTTTCTTAGGATATGAGGAATAGAAATAACCATCATTAGATGCTCTGTTCTCAGTCAAAGGTTGCCAAATATCAGCCAACCCATCAGAACCTGGAATCAAATCCGTCATATCATCATTGTATTTATATTTATCTTCAGGGAAGGCTAATTCATATCCTGTGAAATACCCAGGATCTTCATTATTACCAACAGCCCTTCTTGTATTTACATCATCGTTAGTTGAAAAACTTAATCTAAATTTGTAAGTTTGATTTCCACTAATCTGTTGCATTTCAGCATAAGCGTTTGCTTTTATAACGTTCCATACATTAATTTTTGCGATATTTTCAGGAACATTAACAACATTTGCCGGAGTCATTTCAGAAACCAATTCACCGGGATCATCAGCATACAACCAACCAAAACCTATCGCTTGTTGGTTAACCATACCCCATGAACCACCAACCATCAAACTTAAGTTATCAGTCATATTGAAGTTCATTTTACCAGTAATATTTTTTACCCAAGTATCTTGAGGTAAGCGGCTAAAATCATTTCCTGCAGGATCATAAATTTCGAAACCACCGCTATACTTGTTATAATCCAAATAAGTACTTAAAGAAAAAGTTGAATTTTTAAGGAAAGGTAAAGGTCCCATGAAACCAACATCAACTCTTGTATTTTGTCCACCATTTAAGTGAGCACCTTTTCCACCGATTACAGGTTCATAACCTGCACCGTCACTTTTAGGTTGTAATGATACAGAATGTTTTTGGCTACCGTTTAGAGCTCCTCCAAAATCAGATTTCAGAGCTAACCAACCGTTGTATCTGTCATTTCTACCTGTTCTTACCGTTGAGTTAACCATACCACCCATTGCATCGCCATACTCAGCTGAAAAAGTACCTCTTTTTACTTGCACCTCTTCAATCATCATAGTGGAAACGATTGGAGACATACCCGTTCCAGCTGAACCGGCACCACCTGAAAACTGGTCAGTAATGTCCACACCATCAACTCGGATTTGTGTATCAGATGAACGACCACCACGTACAGAGAATCCTGTACCGCTGGTACTGATACCTGCACCTTGAGCAGCTACCGCTATACTAGTACCACCTCTCAACTGAATTTTTTCGTTATCCATGGATGTCTGGATACTTTTTTCATCAGTTCTAAGTTTCTCACCAGTTACGACGATAGTATCGACGGCTGTTGCGTCAGATGTCAACGTAAAATTCAACGTTGCTACACCATCGGCAGAAATACGAACTGTTTTAATTACTTTGGACATACCTACGAAGGATGCTTGAACCTGATACTCCCCGGCAGGGATTTGAACCACGTCATATCGTCCTTTAGGGTCCAATACGTTGGCACCACGAGTGGTACCTAATACTCTTACCGTCGCTCCCACAATACCCTTGCCGTCTTCATCAACGACTTTACCGGTTAATGTACCGTTAGTGCCCGCAAAGACACCGATAGGTAGAAGCATACAAAGAGCAATCGTTATTGCGTACAAATAGTACTTCATATTAAACTCCAATAAATAAACCTATAATTATTAAAAAAATCTATGTCACTTCAATTGTCAGTAATGCAACCTTTTATAGACTGCCTCGTATTATTTGGTGTTGTCAGAATGAGGATATATCCTTTACACTCTCAAATGCTAACAACACACATCTCGTTCTTGACAGATTTTCTAATTTTTGAACCTAAAATCAGAGAATCTACAAAGACGCAATATCAAATTTAACATTTTTTTATTAAACAACGTATATTTTGGAAAATAAAATACACACTTTGATTAATAAAAAATAAATTATTCTATTATATAATATCACATTTATATTGAATTAATTCAATAACTTAATCAAAATACAAATTGTACACCGTAAAGAACATTGAACATAGAGATATAATCTTCTCCCTGCATATTCAAAACATCTATACCAAATGTACGATTTTCAACCCCCAAAGTAAGGAAAATGTTATTATAAAGACGTTGGCGGCCATATAGCTTGGCAACTCCGAGAAGTTCCCTTCCGCAGAAGCCTATACCCAACCGCCCTGTCAGAGATGTATTAGTGGTACGAATCATATCGTACTCGTAAAAAACATTTGTAAATAGAAGAGATACTTGATTATCAACACGGATTTTAGTAACCGTACCGTTTCTCCCCATAGTAATATTTGTAGAGCTACCTCCACCTTCGGATTGTGTTTCGTCATTATTTGGTGAGATTGGTTTAGGTATCGCGTTAGGAATCACAACTGTTTCATAAGTATAGAGTGAAATTTGGTGGAAACCAAATTCCAAACCGGCACTATGTCGGCTTTCATTCTTAACAAAACCAATACTTTGAGAAAAAGCAACAACAGGTTTTTCTTTGTTGATATCTCCTCCTAACATGAAAGCACCATAAGCACTATTAGTCATAAGAGACAATTTAGCACCATCTGAAATACCCCAGTTATCTGTTAGACTGAGCGGACCCTCAAACTGACTTCTTATCGGCATTAAATTTGACATACTGGCATTCAAAAGACTTTTTGAATTTGAAAGTGTAAAAGAAGATTTAAAATTTCCTTCGATAAAGAATGGCTCATCAATCTCAAGACCATCAGCAGCATCTTCATTTTCAGAATAAACATAATCTTCAGTAGGGCGAGATTGCGTATCTAAGATGTTAGCTGCAAGATTATCATCTTCGGCAGGGCTTGATGTTGTTACAGAACTAACTACTACGTCAGAAGTAAAACCCAAATATATAGTTTCAACAACATCGTTGCTCATTGTGGTTGTCTCTGGTACAATAGCTGATTTTACTTCGCGAGGAGCCTTGATTGCAACTACCATCAAAGGCTCAGCTAGCATTTCAGTAGATTCATCAGCATAATCAATCATAGGAGCAGAAAGATTATCCACTGCTAATTGTATGCTTTGGATTTGATTAAAAATATCAAATTCCGAAATAGTAAATAAAGAAGCAAAAAATAAAATAACCACAGCAGCGGCATATTTCATTGAATATCTTACGATAGAATAAAGTCTATTTGTATTTGCAACGGCACCTATGATATACGCTGTTTCTTCTTCCGGAACATCTTGAAGATATTTCATCATTATAATATCTTCTACTTCATCAAAGAATTCTTCTGGCATCTCCATTTTCTTTTTGTCGATTTTTACGTAATCGTTTAAAAGAGATGCAGTGGTCATCTTATGGCGAATATAATCAGAAGACTCTACAGCTTTATGAAGCCGCTGCAATTCTGACTGAGTAATTTCATCATCTTGATATTTGTTTATTAAATCATTCATTTCTACTTAATATAAGCTCTATTTATTAATAATTGGTTCTAATTGTTCCTGTAGCTTTAGGCGAGCTCTATGTACTCGAACTTTTGCCAAAGAAACGTCGATATCTAAAATTTCTGCCATTTCCTTATAAGACATATCATCATATTCTCTCAATACGAATGCCTCTTTAAGTTGGTCGGGCAGACTATTAATTGCCTTTCTAATTTCACCCGCTAATTTAAAATCAATAATTTTTTCTGCTACAGGTGATATGTATGACTCGTCATACCTTGTTGTTTCTTTTCGTCTTTTCAGAAGATTGATACAGGTATTTCTTGCAATCTTGTAAACCCAACTTTTGAATTGATTCCCTGTAAATTCAAAACGATGCTCGAAAACCTTGATAAATGTTTCTTGAAACGCATCTTGAGCAGCATCTGCATCACCCATCATCTTCACACAAAAAGTATAGACCCCCTCTTTGTACTTTGAAAAAAGATAGCGAAAGGCTTCCGCACTTCCTTCGGGAAGGCGTTTCATCGCTTCATTGAGCTTATCTGTATCGCTATGTTTTCTAAAAAGTACCATAAAACCAATATAACGGTTATAAATCAGCTTTCTTTTAACAAGCTGCACCTAATAGAACAACTCAAAATTGATTTGGTTACAATTTTCTGATTTTTTTTTCGATTTTTTTGGAAATATTAATTTTTTTCGATTTTTTCAATATTTTCTCTTGAAATATTTGCATATATTATGAATTTTTGTTAATTTTCGATATATAGATACAGTGTTTTTTGTAAAACTTATTTAGGATTAATAATTATGAAACGTTTCTTACTCCTTTGCTTACTCGCTATAATGAGTACATCGGGCTTATTGGCAGAAACACCATACTACTTTATCTTCAGTAATCTGGAGAAACAAAATGGTCATATCGTTGATGACAATAAACATATAAAGAATGCAACCATCAGCGATATGGTTGACTACTACTACAAAGATATTTTTGACGGACAGAGAGACTTTGCACCTTACACTAAAAAGGTCTCTTTTGCTCCATCAACCTTCTCGAAATATCCGATTGAACAGATGGATATTACAGTTTTCCCATTAGGTACTGATTATACTTTGAGTAGTACTGTCGGCGGTGTAAAAATCATCGATAAGATTCAAGAACTTCTAGATGCAGGTAAAGGCGTTATCGTTGTTAGCCATATGCAATTAGCAAATATCAAGATGGAAAAGGAAACAGACAAAACTACTCTTGCATTCTTAGGGGACAGTCTTGGAATAGATATTGAAAATATCGGTTCTGGTATAATTTTCGATAAGAATGAAAGTAAATTTCTCCCTTACGAAATAATTGGTTCCGGCATAGATGATAAAGTTTTCCAATCAACTATGAGTGCAACTCTTAATATATCGATGTCAATGCCAGGTTCCACAGAACTCACACACCCTTCAAGGTTTTGGACAGCATTCACAGCTTTAAAACTAAAAACAGGATCAGGATCTATAGGCGGGCCAAAAGTCAGAGGTGGCGATTTCCGTGTAGCACTAAGAAAAGAATTTGCAAGTGGCGGTAAAATCATGTTCTGGTCTATTGATTGGGCAAACACCGCAAGATCAAATAAATTCTATGATTTTATGTACCGAAACTGCTTGAACTGGATGGCTGAAGATTTACCTGCTCCATCAGGTAATTTGGTTTGCAGTTCTGAAGATATTGACTTCGGAGGTATCGAACCGGGGACTACAAAACCAAAAACTTTAATCATCAGAAACAACGGTCGAGAAGACTTAAAAATTACTGATATGAGATTTGAAAATGAAGATTATCCTGATGAAGTTTTAGCATACAGCTTAGACGAAGACCAAGACAAACAGTTCACTCTTGCCCCACAAGAACAGGCAAGTATTAAAATTACTTTTGCTCCTGAAGAGGAGGGAGATTATTCCGATGCATTGATTATCTATCATAACGGAATAGGTAACGATAAACGTTACGTAAATCTTCAAGGTACAGGAGGAGAAGATGTAAATGAAGGTCCATACTTAATGATGTATCAAACTGACATTAATTTTGACAAGATTTTAGCAGGTGGTACCTCTTCTCGCCCTGTAACTTTGATTAATGACGGTAGTACTGACATGACCGTTCAAAAAATAGAATTTGATGAGGAAACGGAAGACTTCAGATACGCTGATGTATATAAAATCCCAATCGTTATTAAGCCAGGTGAAAAACACGATCAAGTTATCAAATTTACACCATTGGAAGACAACAAAACTTACAAAACAACAATGACCGTAGAAACTAACGGAATCAATGATAGCTATGGTGCTGGTATCGGTAATGCGAAAATTACACTTAGAGGGGAAACAGGTTCGGATAGCAAACCTGCCGGTTGTGTATTGAGTATAGGCGACGAATTAAAATTTGGAAAGACTGATTCAACTCGAGTTGATACCGTAGTTACCATCAAGAATACAGGCGATGAAATGCTTTACGTAAATGCTCCGTATTTTGAAGAAGGTGAAGAAGGACATGGCGAAATGTTCTCATGGTCTCCTGCGGGTAAGGAAATCGAAGTTGAGCCGGGCTGGGAAGAAGAATTAACTATCACCTTCAAACCTACAAAAGACGGAGAATTCTATGGCTATCTATACATTACTTCAAATGCTCCGGGTAGCGAAGGAGAATACGAAATAATGCTTTACGGTGAAGGTAAAGACGTTCAACAACCAGATACAACTAGTGGTGGTGACGGTGTATTTGACAGAATTCCAGGTATGACAGCAAACGTATATCCAAACCCTGTCACTACTGATTCAAAACTCTCAATTGATTTAGAAGAAACACTTCAAAACGTAGATGTAAAATTAGTTGATAACCAAGGACGTACAGTTTCTAAGATTACAAACGGTATTCTTTCTTCAGGTTCACACGAATTTGCCTTAAATTTAGATGTTTCAGCAGGGAAATATTTCATTATTATAACAGCAGGAAATAAACAGACAGGCCTGCCAATAGTAATTCAATAATACTATATACCTTAATTTGAAATAGTGGGGATAACATAAAAAGTTCCCCACTATTCTTTATCCTTTTTAAAACAATTGTTACCAAATACCGTTAGAGTGTTTATATACTGTACATGTTTAATATTTTTACTCGAAGATTGAATGAGTAGTAAGAAAAAATATTTTCCGTTAGTATCAATGATTATTCCGATTGCTGTCATAGTTGCGAACCTGATTGATGTAATCATCGGCGGGAGAATGGCTACGTTTGTTCAGCTTACTCCTTCGTTAATTTTAACAGTCGGAGAATTTCACAGAATACTTTTATATCCATTCATAAGCTCTGAAGTCGCGGATTTAGCAATTCTTGCTTATGCTTTCACAATCTGCTCGGTTTTCTTTGAGAGAACTTTCAAATCTAAGATATACCCGATTCTTTTGCTTATAGTTTCGGTATTCTTCGGCTTGGTTTATACATTAGCATTCTTGAAACTAGACGTTACATTCAGTGGAATGGCACCGGTTTCATTTTTCCTCATCAGTCTTCATACTTTCATTAATATGAAGACGAAGATTTCTACAAAGACAGGCTATATACATACTAACTGGTTCAATCTCGCTGCAGTTGGTTTCTGGGTAGCACTACTTATAATACCGAATGTGAGTAATTCGTTTATGACTTTCATACCGCATCTTGCTTCATTGATTTTCGGTAGTGCCAGTGGAGGTATTTCATTCTTATTTATCCGTCATCTTTACAGACAAAATAATTCCTCATCATTAATTGATGAGATGGAAAGATACCCTTCGATCCCAAATCCTGACGAATTGACTCCGGCACTAATTTCTGCTAATAGAATTGAAAAACTCTTGGATAAAGAAAAAGAAGTACTCTACACTAAAAAAACTTTTTTCAGCCAAGACCCTGAAGAAAATGAGCATGAATTAAATAAGATTTTAGAAAAAATCTCAGCCGAAGGCAAGGAAGCTCTCACCGACGAAGAAAAACAATTTTTGGATTTATACTCTCAGAATATGTAAAACATATATCAAATTCAAAACGCAAGAAGGAATACACCTAAACGGTTGTATTCCTTTTGCTTTTTTTATTGAATTAGATACTTATAATTCCTTACGTAGTCTCGCTACAGGAATCTTCATCTGTTCACGATATTTAGCAACCGTTCTTCGAGCCACCTGATAGCCTCTTTCTTTTAGTATAGTACTAAGTTTGTCGTCGCTGAAAGGCTTTGATTTTGATTCTTCATCTATAATTTCTTTCAGTACCTGCTTAATTACTTTCGTCGAAATATCTTCCCCATCGGTAGAAGGCAGAGATTCACTAAAGAAATATTTCAGCTCGTATGTACCGAAATCTGTCTGAGTATATTTCCCGTTCACGATACGACATACGGTAGATATATCCAATCCCGTGTCTTCAGATATATCCTTATAAATCATTGGTTTAATAGCAGTATCCCCCTTGAGGAAAAAGTGTTGCTGTCTATGCGTTATTGCCGTCATTACTTTCAACATCGTATTTTTTCTTTGGCGAATAGCTTGTATCAGAAATTTTGCATCCTCATGCTTTGAACGAATCCAATTTTTTGTATCTTTATTGTATGATTTGAATTCCGCTTCTTTCTTCATTGATTCATAGGCACGATTGAGTTTTAGACTTGGAGTATGCCCGTCGTTCACAGAAATCATTAATTCGTTACTATCTTCATCAATGGTGATAACAAAATCAGGAATTACAGAGTTTGTCTGCTCAAAGAAATCCCCACCCCCTGGTTTCGGATTTAAGCGTTTGATAATTTCAATTGCTTCACGTAGAATATCTTCCGTAATATTAAACTGCTTTAGAATCAGATTGTAATGTTTTTTCGTAAACGCATCATAGGCTTTTTTCAAAATTTGGGTTGCCAAATCTTCTTCCGGAGTTTTTTCCAATTTCAAATCTAATTGAGAGAGGAGACATTCCTGCACACTTCGCGAACCAATCCCCGGTGGGTCGAGATGGCGAATTTCGAATAACACCTCTTCCGCCATATCCGCAGTAACAGGTTTAATCAAATCCAAATCATTATTGATTTTGTTCATTAGGCTCATAGGACGGACTTCACTGGAAAAATCAATCTCCCCGGCCTTTAAAGTTTCGGCAAGATGTAACTGTTGTACAGACCTTTCATCAAGAGCAAATTTTGCTGCTGGATTCTCATCGTCTAAATCGCCTCCTCCGTTAACGGAACGTTCGTAAAATTCCTGTTGCTGTTTGAAATTATGTTCTGCAATTATTGAATTCGTTTCATCAATCACTTCCTGAATAGGTCTTCTCAAGTATCCGTCATCATCAATATTCCCGATTAACTGCATTCCGAGTAACATCATTTCACGGGAGAGTTCCAAGAGGTCAAACTGTTTCAGTAAATCTTCGGAGAGTGATTCTTGTTGTCTAATTTGAAAAGGTTCCCCGTCATCATCACCGTTATTACTGTATGAGACCGGTTTATATGTCGAATCATCTTGCCAAATCATTTTGTAAAACTCGAAAGGATCTTCCTGATTAGGAATCTCCGAGCGTTCTTTTTTTACAGGGTCTGCTTTTGCTACTTCCTCCGCGGCTAAAGACACACCTGAACCGTCACTGTAAGGCATAAATTCAGCTTCGGAAATCAAATCATTTGAATCCTCTTCAAGCATAGGATTTGCTTCAATTTCTCTCTGTAAATACTGCTCGAACTGCATCACCGGAAGTTGTAACAACTTCAAATACTGTATCTGTTGAGGGGTTAGGGTCTGAGACAGTCCTGTCCTCAAGTCCATTCCTAATTGCAAAGCCATCTATTTTGCTCCAAACTTTTTGACTAATTTATCATACCACTTCTGCCCAAAACGTCTGATAAGTGCGGTATTACAGTTTTCGTACATAGAAGTTTCGTTTTCCCGACCTTTTACCAAAGCGGATTTACAGACTTTCATTTTTTCATAGTAGATGGCACTTCCTCCGAAATTACCCTCTCTGATTGGGAATAGGTGACAGGATATTGGCTTTCTCCATTTAGTTTTACCATCACGGTAAGCTCTTTCTAATGCACAAAATGCGATCCCCTCCTCAAAGAATACAAATACACAGGCTTCGTCATTGATGCAGACAGTCGAATAATCCCCTTTACTGCCTTGAATCATACCATGTTCTTGCATATACTTAATCGCCTCTTCACTCAAATAGTCGAGTGAAGCGTCGAAACATTCTTTGATTTTGTCGATTTCTTCATCTAACAAAGGAGCTCCAATTTCTCCCGGAAATGTACAGCAACCGCCTTTACAAGATTTTAAATCACATTCAAAATTTAATCTGCCGATTTTTTCATCGACTAATACGTCCCCAATTTGTATCATGCTGCTAAAAAAACTTCTCTGTAAAATCTATGCCAAAAAACAATACAAAAATAATACTTTTTTTTAAATAATCAATAAAAATCTTATTATTTTTTTTAAAAAAAATAAATCTATTTATTAATCACCTTTATTTTAATATATTTACATATATTCAAAATTTTCTATTTTTTTTAAATTAGTGCAAAAAACAAGTATCAAATTTAGTTAATATTTCAAAAATATTAATAGGCTTATTCCTACAAATACGTAATCAAATACTATCCGTTATTAAAAATGAATTCCATTTGACCAATAATAAAAAATAAGGAACAGATGAAAATCTGCTCCTGTATCAATGTTCGAAAATCAATATTTTATTACAATATAGGACCTGCAGAAACTAATTTCGCAGCTTCAGGATTATCTGTAAACTGTTCAAAGTTTTTGATAAATCTTTCTGCCAAATCTTTCGCTGCTTTACCCCAATCTTCAGGGTTTTTCCAAAGTCCGCGAGGGTTTAGATAGTCTGCTTCTTTGCCCGCAATTTTGCGAGGAATTTGAAGATTGAAAATTGGAAGAGTATCGAATTCCTCTTTACTAAGATTTCCGTTCAATATTTCATCAATGATTTCACGTGTTTCAGGTAATCCCATACGATTCCCAACTCCGTAAGGCCCGCCAATCCAGCCTGTATTTACGAGCCATGCTTTCGCACCGTGTTCGTCCATTTTCCTTAGCAACTCAGTAGCATAAATCATCGGGTCAAGTAGCAAAAAAGCAGCACCGAAACAAGCAGAAAATGAAGGTACAGGTTCTTTGATACCACGCTCAGTACCCGCAACTTTCGCTGTGTAACCAGTAATGAAGTGATAAGCTATTTGGGGTCTGTCTAATTTTGCAACAGGAGGTAATACTCCAAACGCATCAGCAGTCAGGAATATAACATTTTTCGCATGCCCCGCTTTTGAAATAGGTTTTACGATTCTGTCGATGTGGTATATCGGATATGAAACACGTGTATTCTTAGTTTTTTCCGTATTCGCAAAGTCGATCACTCCGTCGTCGCCAACAGCAACATTTTCCAAGAGTGCATCACGTTTAATTGCTTTGTAAATATCCGGCTCTTTCTTAGGGTCTAAATCAATGGTCTTAGCATAGCAACCACCCTCAAAATTGAAAACGCCATCATCGTCCCAACCATGCTCATCATCGCCAATCAGATAGCGTTTAGGGTCAGCGGAAAGAGTAGTTTTACCTGTACCGGAAAGCCCGAAGAATATCGCAACATCACCCTCTTCGCTAACATTTGCAGAACAGTGCATTGCTGCAATTTTTTGTAGAGGCAGGTAGTAATTCATAATAGAAAAAATACCTTTCTTCATTTCACCACCATACCAACTACCGCCGATACAAGCCATACGCTCTTTCAAATTAAAAGCAGCATATACTTCGCTGTGCATATTGTGTTTTTTCCAATTAGGATTATTAGTTTTCGAAGCATTCAGCACCACGAAATCAGGGTCAAATCCATCTAATTCTTCTTCGCTTGGGCGGATAAACATATTTTTCACAAAGTGTGCCTGCCATGCAACTTCGCATACAAAACGGATTTTAAGTCTGCTGTCTTCGTTCGCTCCACAGTATCCGTCCTGAACATATAATTTTTTTCCTGAAAGTTGCTTGGCTGAATTTTCTAATAGATCTACCCATGCTTCCTCTGTAATCGGCTTATTATCAGAAGCGGGGCGGTGGTCATTTCGCCACCAAATATTTTCTCTTGAAGTCTCTTCATCAACAATGAATTTATCCTTAGGTGAACGTCCTGTAAATATCCCGGTATCAACCGAAATTGCCCCCATTGTTGTTTTAATACCTCTTTCGTAACCTTCAAGATGAGATGCCGTTTCATGTTTGTATAAGTCCTCATACGAGAGGTTATGATAAATCTCTCTGACATCTGTAATGCCGTATTTCGTTAAATCCAACTGTGTTCCCATAATCTTATTTACAATTAACAAAAATTCATAATCATAACAACTAATTAACTGTAAAACAAAATTACGATATTTTTACACAACTGCAAACTTTTAAGCAATTATTTTTGAAATTTTATTGAGAAAAATATTTTATCATTTTCCATCGGATAATTATGAATAACCTGATAAGCCTCTCCTAATGAACTTTGAGCCGATAACACGAACTCAAAACTGCCATAATCTTTTTTGATTTTTACCCCTGCATAGGCATTAAAAATCACATAAGATTTCATTAGTGATTCGTAAGTATTATCAGCCTGATAATAGCGATGAGAAACATACTGCCCGGAAATTCCCGAAAAAAACCATCTTTTTTTATACCTCAAAGAAGTTGCAATTATTTCCTGAGGAGTATAAATCAGCTGTTTACCCTTAGAGGGTGAGCCGTCGGCCTCATCTGTAACCTTTTGAAATGTATAGGATAAAGAATAATCCCAGCTACCCATAAAATTATCGTATTTCCCATACGTACTCAGTTCCAACCCATGGCTTAAAACCTCACCCATATTAACCACCGACCAAGCAACTGGAGATTTGGGAACGGCAACGATTTTATCAATCGTATTAATCACGAAACCGCTAACAGAAAGATTGACATAATCACGATATTCAAAAATATAATTCAAATTAAACGAATGCGAAAACTCCGGCTCTAAATCCGTATTTCCGTAATTGAGATAGTACAATTCATTAAATGTCGGCAGACGGTAGTTATAAGTATATGTCCCACCAATTTGAGAACGAATATACGGCAAATTTAATGAAGTACCAAACGAAGGAGCAACAAAAAAATCATCTTTCATATTTTCAATCCGAACACCACTATTTATTTTTACATTTGAAATATCTAATCGTGACTTCATCATAGAGTTCTGAAAATTATGATTGTAGATACAGCCTGCAAATAGTGCGTTCGTAAAACGATAAACGTTTTCTTCCGACTTTGTTTCTAACATTGTTCCTACTAAGTAATCCAATTTTGAATCAAACAAAACCGAAGTATTTAGACTGTTTCTCGTATCTCCTATTTTATTGTTGTACTCAATTTTCAGATTATATCGTGTATCATCATAAGTGGCTTCCAAGGGCATATTATATTTCAAATTTAGGCTGTCGCTATAGACACTCTTTCCTATCGAAAATAAACCGGATATATTGAACATATTATCATTATCAATAACATAATCTGAAGATAAAATTGCAGTCAATTTGTCATCTGTAAGATTAGCATTTGTATTTTCCAATACCCCCTGTACCACCGCTCCCGGAACGCCACGTTTGGAATGATTAGTAAGAAGAAAGGAATTCAACTGAAAATCCCCTTTCGCATAGCGATTGGAGTAGGACAAAGCAATATTATCAAACTCTGCATTCGTGCGTTGAGTTTCGATTGTTTCGCCAAATTGTACAGTTTCAATTTTCATATCTCCTTTACTATGGCTATAACTCATTGCGATGCGATTAGTAGTATTAAAAAGAGAATCTGAATAATTGGCATCGGCATTAAAAGTATTATATGAACCATACGATAATGTGCCGCCGTAGCTCTGCTCGGTATCAGTATTTAATTTTAAATCTACCACTCCACCTAACGAACCGCTACCAACATAAGAAGATAAACCGCCACGCATTACATTCAATTCCGAAAAAAGAGAGGTAGGCATATTTGAAAAATCAAGTGAACCGTTTGCAGATGAATTGATGTTCATTCCGTTTATCGTAACCGCTGTTTGGTTACTACCACAGCCCCTCAGCGAAACTGTTTTCATTCCGCCCATTCCTCCGTAATCTTTCACATACAGTCCTGGCACATCTGAAAGCACGTCAGAAACCTGTAATTTCGAACCAGTCTGAATATCAGCAATACGGATTTTGCTTTGCGTATTTAATTTACTTTGGTATGAAATCCGTTCTGCACGGACTTCTACAGGTTTAGCATAGTAAATTTTTAAAGAGTCCGTAGCAAGCGTATCTATTGGGGATTGGGCTAATAAATTTATCGGCAATATTAGAAGTATGTATAATATTTTTTTCATAATCTTATCAAGCTACCAATCCCACAAAAAAATTTCATGCTTAGATTAGTTAGGCATCTATTTCACAATAATCTCTAACACAACCTTGCTTAAAACATCATCGTAATTTTGTCCTGGTGGCAGCAGAATATATTCGATAGTATGTTTTCCTTTGCCAAGATATTCAGCCGGAATATTATCTGTGAATGGTGATTCTAAATCAGTTCCTGCGTCCATTCCAACCTCTTTGCCGTCTGCTTTCGCCAGTATCCATGCTCCTTTTGCGTTTACAGCGTCAGCGTTGAATGAAATTTCTACAGGTATTTCGTCTTCTTCCGTAACGGTGAGGATTGAGTCCGTAGGTTTCTGTTTGTTAAAAGCCCAATACACCACATAGGACGGGTCTTGCATTCTTAATCTTATTATTTCTCTGTAGTTTACATCGCCCATATCCATTGCCTTGATATTTCCGGCATCATCAACCAATACCAAATATCCTTTCATTTGGTCAAACATATTTTCACGGACAAAGAACCAAACATCTTCTTGTTTATAGAATCTTTTCACACTATCGTCTTCGGCAGGTGCAATCTCATCTAAAAACATTTCAAAGTTTGCTGCATCTTTTTCATTTTTGATAGCACTTACTTTGCATACTGCCTGATTGAAAACAGTGTTATTTATTAGCATTTCTTTTGATTGTATAAGCTCTATTTTATCTTTATTTTCTATCACGAAGAAAGGGGAATTAGAGGTTGAAACTCCGTACTTATCTTTCGTTTCTACCAATAAATTTGCTTCATAAACATTTATAGGTAATGAAAAAGTTGAAAATGTAAAGGGTTTAATTTCAAAGCGATACGTTGTTTTATCTTTTAATTTATCAACCATTTTCTTCTTATCAGCTTTAGATATGTATCCCTCTTCAGACGCTTCAAATTGGATATTTTCAGTTTTCCCCATATTGTCGATAGGAACAGTTACCTTTAAATCGCTACTATATGAAATTTTTGTTATTTTTCCGTTATCATCAACTGCTACTCGATAGCCTTCAACTTCTCCGGAATATTCCTGAATAATGAAATACCAAGCATCATCTGATTTGAAAAATTTACCCATTGACTGCATATCAAAGATAAAGAAAAGCGAGCGTAATGCTACTCCGTCTTCCTCAGTTTTAAGTGTAAAATTCGGTTTCAATGCCTTCACAAAATCCTCTGACTCGAGCATTTTATAGAAGTTTTTGAACGCTGTTACACTCTCATCTGTTTTTAAAAATAGGGCTCCTGCTATGTAATTATCATGGTATTGATTACCTAAATTTATTAATAATTCTACTTGAACAAGGTCTGCTGCAAGAATATTCTGCTTATCTTTTGCAATAATACAATCAGCTCTCTGCTTAATTCTTGATTGCAATATTTCGTTTACATCTTCAGTTCCAGCGTTTAGCTTCACGCTACCGAACATTACAAAAGCGGCCACCATGACCGCACATAAAAATTGTCTCATACTAAATATCCTATTTCTATATTTATAATCTTTTTGCTAATCAATCATCGCTACTATCGTCGTATGAATCCGAATCATCATAATATTCATCGTCGTCTATATCCAATTCATCATCATCTAACTCAACTTCAAAATCATCTTTTCTAAATTCATTTTTATATGTTTTTTTATTTTGTATTATGGCCGCAACTATCAAAGTCACAATTAAGAGTACCAATATTGTACTAACCATTTCCCAAACAATCGACATAGGCGACTCTATTACATCAATTGCCTTTTGAATATATTCTTCGACATTAATTCCTGCAGCTGCCAGTTGGTCTTCTTTTCCTTCCAGACTTCGTTCCATCTGAGCTATTTTACTTAATATGAAGTCAGGATTTATAATATTTCTATATACAAAGCCAAACAAGGAATAAATTGTCTGACCTATTAAAATAACACCAGCACCAGTTCTGAACCCCTTTCCTACAGAAATAAACCCCTTATTTGCTTTTTTAACAGCCCGCATTGCGAGAACAATCCAAACCACACAAATCAACTGATAAGAGGACTCTATCCACGGCATAGCTTTACCTGCATCTATATCGTGAGCTCCAATACCCCACATAAGAAAAGTCCATATTATACCGCCAATACCATAATTCAATCCAAACCTTTGTATTTTTCTCATCATATCCTCCGATATGTTTATTGAACAATAATAATTCTCAAAAATAATAAAAATTCAGCAAAAATCACTAATTTTGCAATATGGAAGCTCGTAAATATAAAATTTTGTTCTTGACTGTCCGCTACCCCTATCCTTTAATTGGGGGAGACAGACTCAAGCCGCATAAGCTCTTAGAATATCTTGGAGCTAATCACGACACAACCCTAATCAGCTATGAACTTGGAAACACCGAAGGACAGAAAGGTTTTGAAGTAATTGAAAATTTAGGAGTTAGAAATATCGCCCTCCCTTTCGATGAGAAAGGAGCCGGGGTAAAAACATTATGCAAATTTTTCTCCCAAAACCCTGCGGAAATCGACTATTTTCAAACTCCAGAGTATCGCAAAATTGTAAAAGAAGAAATTGAAAATGGTGATTACGATATCGTGATGGGATTTTTTATGAGGAGTGGCGAGTTTATCAGAAATTACGATATACCCAAAATTCTTATAGCTGAAGACTGCCGTGTTCTCTACCAAAAACGTTCATACCAAGAGACACCGAACCTTCTACAAAAAGCTATTCGCTACTACGAATATACAAAACTTAGAAAATACGAGCCTGAAATGATGAATGATTTTGATGCGGTAACTTTGGTTTCTCAGGAAGATGTGGAAGCCTGCCGTAAACAAAATCCAAATCCCAATTACTACGTTGTTACGAACGGCACGGATATTGAAAAATTCATTCCGCCTCCCGATAACTCAAAACGAAAAGGGATATTACTCACGGGTAAACTTGATGTTCAAGCAAACCAAATAATTCTCAAGACAATCATCAACGAACTTCTGCCGGAAATTTGGAAGGAGGTTCCCGATGTAGAATTTCACGTAGCTGGAGCATTGCCAACGAGTGAGCAACGCCGAACAATCGACAAATATGACAATATCCACCTCCACGAAAATGTACCTGAAATGGTTCCTTATTTGCAAAACGCAAGGGTATATCTGCATCCACATAGAGGAGGGTCGGGTATTCAAAATAAAGTTTTGGAGGCTCTTGCGGCCGGTTGCCCTGTTGTCACCTCCGTTACAGGTAATCAGGGGATTCACGCAAAGAACGGAGAAGAGGCTTTTATCTGCGAAAATAAAGAACAGTTTATACAAAATACAATCACAATTTTGAAAGATGATACTGTAATGAATAAGCTATCAACCAATGGTAGAATATTGATGGAACAGACCCATTCGTGGAATGTGGTTTATCAGCAATTAGAAGAAATAATGTCAAAAATAACAAAAAAATAAAAGGATTAGTATGCAAGACTCTATCGAAAAAAAAATGGAACGCATCGAAGAAATCGTCGGAATCATTGATAAAGGTGAAGAAAGTTTAGAAAAAACAATAGAACTATACGAAGAAGCAATGAAGCTAACCACAGAGTGCAAAAAATATATAGAAACCGCCGAGCAGAAAATCATTGATATTACAAAAAAAGCTGATTTTTAAGGGGGGGGAGGGGATTAAAACACAAACTTGGATTAAGACCGAATAGACGAAACTGCATATTCACTATTAGGCGTAGTTTTCCTGATACCCAAGGAGTATCCTCAGTTTTAATTTAATATCTTTATATAAATTATAGTTCTTAAATGTTTAGCAAACATTAATTCTAATATCCCAAGCGATATGATTTACAACTTAGAATTAAGCTAAAATTTATACTAGTGTAATAACAATGGATCCAAATGCAAGCAAGCCAGATATTATAATCAATACAATTGCAATACGAATTGAAGTTTTCGCTTGGTCTCTACTTTCAGTAGTACTCTCTACCTGAAGTAAATCAAAATAGCCATTAGGTTTTAAAAAATAGATTGTAGTTTTTGGATTTTGTGGTCCAGACTCCTTTGTCACAAAGTATGCACTAAAGATGTTAGTTACTTCCTGTTTACAAAAATTTTTGTCTTCAAGATAGGATGCAAGATATTCTTGTGTAATCCCTTTAATCAAATTATCTTTACCAAATTTTAAGATTTCAGTAACAATATCCAGTCTATTATTCATTATTACAACTCCTGTTAAATATTAAAAATTATGCCGAACGATAAATTGTATGATTAGTAGCCGATTGCGTGGTAGTTTTCCACTAAACACACTCCCCTTCCATTCACGCATTTAGGGGTTATATACTGCTTATTTTGCATCTGTATTGTTAGAACAGTAGCATTTATTTTTTTATTTTACTTATTCGAATACAATTTTCCATCATATTTCTGCAATCAATTCGAAACATTAACCTTGCTTTAGTTTCTTCAACTTGTGTCAGTTTATCTGCGTCAGTTGTGTATAGAGTCATAAGTCTACTATTTTCTTTTAAGTTTTCAAACAAAGTTTTATATGATTTCTCAAGAAAGCCATTCTTTAGGTAAATATTGTCATATGATATAGTATAAATGTCACTCAATTCTTTAAGAATTGTTTCCTTCGAATTACTTGGTATACAAATCTTTTCCATGAAGAACTTATTGTCTTGCTTTTCATGATATTGCCATAAATCATAACTTTCAGTTTCATTTTCTTCAAGTGGGGCATGCCCCCAAATCATAAAACTTCCGGATTGAGCTCTCATTCTAGGATTTATAACATTGGTACTCACGAATGCTAATTGTTGAATATCCATGATATGGTAATTGTAAGCTGTAAAGATAGGATAATCATTTTGATTACAAATAAAAAGTGCACCATCTTTAGTTTTATTCTTTTTATCGGCACAAGCAAAAAATAATGCAATTAGTATGTCATTTGTCCAATCAATTAATCTAGTCGGTACTCCATAATGCTGACACATCATTAGCCATTCTATCTGAAATTCTGTATGAGTTAATGGAGGAATTGGTTTAGTAGGTTTTGATTGTAACAAATATCTTTCAAATTCAACAGTTTGAAAGCGTCGAAAATCCGAATACCTATAGACAGAGGGTATCAATGTCCAGTCAAAATCAGACTGTCCTCTAAATCTGAAACTAGCCTGATTTAAAGATAAATTATACAAAAATGATAACGCTTCTGATGTTGAGTTTATATTCATATTATTTAAGTCTAACTGTTACACTACAGGGCTATAAGTAGTTGCGTGGGGTAGCACTTAACTTTGCAAGTACACACCAAACTGAAAATTCGCAAGGATTTTCAGGGGTAGGCGAGGCCAAGCAATTACTTATAGCCATTGTTGCCAGTAGTTTTTATTCAATATGCAATATATTAGGTTCTTGAAGTATTGAAGAAATAAATTTATTTATCGTTTCAGTTCCACCTCCTAAATTATTATATACCCCGACAACCCTAGGTGTTATTTTTGTGTCATTTTCGTACATTACAGCTTTAATTGTTCCTAATGCTAATATTGCATTTTGTATTGTTGTGCTATTAATTTCACTAGGCATAGGTATTGAAGTAGAAACTGTTTTTCCACTAATTCCTAAAGTTTGAACAACTAAAGTTCCAGATATTTTTTCCGATGAAGCTTCTCCTCCTATTGCAAATAAGTTTCCAAGATTAACCTCTCCTTTCGACACTGTAATATTAGCAGTAAGTCTTAATCCAACTCCAATATAAACAGGAACAATAACATCTGCATTCGATGCTTTAGTTGTTAATGGGTCCTTCGAACGTTTGTTAGTTGATCCATCACCAAAAGGTTTTATGTTAAATTTAATATAATCTAAAACTACAGCATCTGCATTCGATGCTTTAGTTGTTAATGGGTCCGTCGAACGTTTGTTAGTTGATCCATCCAATGTCACACCAAAAGGTTTTGTGTTAAATTTAATATAATCTAAAACTACAACGTATTGATTTCCTTTATATCCTGTTGTAGCAGTTCCAAAACTAATTCCACCTGATTTGTTAAGTTGCCCTACTGCAAGTCTCATAGTTTCGTCAGGAAGTGCATTTAATATTCTTGAATTCTTTGTCATATTATCTTTGTTAACTTCTGCAAACTCTATTTCAACTGGTAATGGATCCATTGGATGATAGCCATAATTATTAGCATTTTGGGGGTCTCCTTGTGTAATTGGCTGTTTCCAAATTGCACAACTTGTCAAGTTGATAGTTAAAATAATCAATAGTGTTTTTTTAAAATTAGTTGTCTTCATTGTATTTTTCTTCAATATGTATAACAAAACTCCCAATTACAATAGCAAAAGTAACAATAATTAATGACATAGAACGTATGACATTCATATATCATGTAAATTTATGGGGTATATCGAATGACAGAAGAACTATTAACTCGATTTCGTAACATACTCAAAATACGGAACTATAGCGAATCTACTTTAAAAAATTACTCAAATTCCTTGATTCAATTCTCAAAATGGAACCGAGAAAATCATGTGTTGGACAAGCAGTTACTATTTGATTACGTAGAATATCTTCGAGATGCGGATCGCTCCTATAGCTATATCAAAAACGGGATTATGGCTTTGAAGCTATATTCGGAACTAATCTTGGAAAAGCCATTGAGAAATGATTTTTTAAAAGGAGTTAAATATTCGAAAAAACTTCCCGATGTATTGAGTCTCGGCGAAGTAAAGCAAGTCATTGATTCGATTTCAAATTTAAAGCACAAAACGGTAATTTCCTTGATTTATTCCTGCGGACTAAGGATAAGCGAAAGTATCAACCTTACAATTCATGATATAGATTCAAGGCGTATGACAATCAAAATACGCGATGCCAAAGGTCAGAAAGAGCGTTTTGTACCTCTTTCTTCTAAGATGCTGTCGCTATTGCACCAGTACGATAAAGAATATAAACCCCAAAATTTTCTTTTTGCCGGACAAAACAGACCTACATATTCGGCAAAGAGCATACAGAACATTTTAAAAAAGGCTTTGTCGTCTTGCGGTATAAAAAAACAAATCACGGTTCATTCGCTACGCCACAGCTTTGCTACTCACCTTGTCGAGCAAGGCATTGATATTCACATAATACAAGCGATTTTAGGACATAAGGATATTCGAACAAGCCAAATATATACCCACATATCATCTGCTCAAATATCGAAAATTAAGAATCCTTTCGATTATATGTAAACCTGTGTTCTTACGTAGTGCGGTCAAGGCTCTAAACTTTTAATTTACTCCCCCCATTCAACGAAATTCCTCCCTCTATATTGCAAAAATACTAACATTTAGGGAGCTTTTGGGTTGCTCATTTTGTCTTTATTTCAGACACTTAGGTAACATTTCCAAGAAGTCCATACATCTATCATAATTCAATTCGTAGAAGTTGACTCCGAGATTAATTGCCCCATAGTATTTTGCTTGGTTTTCCTTGTAAAACTCTTCTGAGGGAATTTTCCAAAAGTCCCGCCCTAATTTTTCTGCAACAAACCACTTTTCAATTAATCTGGCCGCTCTGCCGTTGCCATCTCTAAATGGGTGGATATGGGCTAAGATTAAATGAATTAATGATGCAAAATAAAAGACTTCAATTTCACTAAGTTTTGATGAAATTAATTCGTCTATATCTCGAAAAAATATTTTCATTTCTTTTGCAACAAACTCCGGCTCGACCGCCATATAAGTTAATCCTGATTTCCCGAAAACACCAACTTGTTCAATCCTGTATTTCCCTCGTTTACTTATAATCAGGAACGCCTCTGAGAAAATCTTGTGAGTATGCAAAAAGTTATCTTCATTCAAATTATGATTTTGAGCAAATTTGTATGCTTCAATTAAACCTTCAATTTCGTCAATCTCCTTACCCGCATTGAACTTATCCCTATTCATCTCATAATTCATGTAAGAATTCAAATCAACACTATTGCCCTCAATATTAGATGAATAAACCGCCGAAGACTTTGTCAAATAATCAAATGCCCCTTGGTTTTCCGAAAAATCAAAATCTTCAATCAATTTAGAAATATCATTTCCAATTAAGTTTTTGTATTCATCTAAATATTTTCTGTCTGTGATTCTCATTTCGTACAAATCTTATAGTGAAAAAAGCACTTGTTTAACATTTGATTATATTTTTGAAAAGGTTTGTGCAAGTTCACCATTTAACACGTATGACACTTCCCACCCAATGCACTATGTTTTTTTGTTGTGTGGAATTATTTATTTCCAAATAATCTTTTTTATAATCTAATTTTAGGTTTACTTATCAAACTACCTGAAAGCCAAAATTTACCGTGGATAATTCCACCAACTTGGGGTGAAATGTTTTCAAAAAAACTAAGGTCAGCAAGCACATCAATCTCCCCGCCAAGCGTATCAACAAGCAGCCAATAAAACTCCTGATTTGTCAATCCATTTCTCCTTTTTTCAGTTTGCTTGATAACACCAGAAAATACCCCCAACGCATCTAATGGCTCTTTTTCATCATCTTCTCCTAAATCCAATAATCCAATTGGCACAAATGCTTGAGAAGCCCACTTGGGTTCGATATCCTGTCCATCGTAAAACGCATCTTCAGATTCGTAATAGTCAAAATCTTGTGCGAATGCAGACAGTTGTATTTCAACTGTCTGAGGAATTTCAATACCTACATATTTTTTATGGTTTGGAACATCAAAAATAAATGGGTATTCTCCGCTTTCGGGATTATCATTCTCCATCGGGTCAGCCCAAGAATAAAATGCTCCGTCTAAAACGCTTTCAGCTCTTTCAATTATATGGGTTATACAAACCTTACGTTTACTCTTTCCTCTAAAATGCGGATTCATTCCGATTATCTTATTATTTTTCACTTGAAGCCACAATTCAGCTCCAGAGCTATCCGAAAACTGGAAGTATGTTCCTTCTGTTGTTTCCAAAGGAACAGACTTTCCATACGCTCTTTCGACCAAGGAATACAAGTCCTCTTCACTTTGTACAGCAAATCCTATATCTGATAAATGACTCATATTATTTTTTTATGTACCACAATAGTCAGTATATACGTGGTATGGCATTTCAAGGCTATATTCTTCAAATCCCAACACCACATCCACACTTGACGAAATTCCTCTCTATATATTGCAAAAAGTTAATTCGTAGGAAAATGGAGAGAATATGTGATATGATAAATAGTTTCTAATTTTGTATAGCTATTGAATTTTCATAAACAAATTCTGGACTTATGTCATACTCACAAAGGATTACATTGCCTTTTAAATCCCTTATTTCGCCCATGTCAGCCCAATATATTTCGCCAAACTTCCCAATTTGAGCGGACTTAAAAATTTTATTATCAGAAGTTATAATATCTATATATCTATCTTGTATTGAATCTCGAACATTGAATAATCTAAGTTCCCCATTTTCAAAGAAACACAAGATTTCATTATTTTCAGAAAACTCTATTTTAGACAATTTTAACATATTTTTATCTCAACGGTTCAATCTTATAAAACTCTTTTGAAATCCACATTTCGAGTAATTCTTCCTTGTGAATTTCAGCCCAAGCACTCACCAATTTCAACTTACTTATTGGCAAGTCCCCATTCAATACACTACCATTCTCTATCATAATATTCGCCTCAAATTCTCCGTATTTAACTTTAAAATGTGGCGGATTATGGTCATTAAAGAACATATAAACAACTATTCCGTAAAATCTACTAATCTCTGGCATAACTTTTATCTTTTATAAAAATTTATATTTGTACGTTTTATTGTTTCTTCTCCTCCCCCTCCCATTCAACGAAATTCCTCACTCTATATTGTAAAAAAATACTTACATTTGAGGAGTTTTTCTTGTTGGAGGGGGAAGATGTTATTGTTTATGGGCTTATGTTGTGTGTCAGTGATTTTAATCCTTAATCAAATCGTTATTTTTAAGGTAAGATACAAAATCTTCAATAATCATTCTTTTGCGATTCTCAATATCTTGCTCAACAAAATCAGAATTCTTTGATAACAACTTTAACTCTTCTATAATCGTCCCTTTTTTAGCAACTTTTTTACTATTAATGTATCCTTCATAGAATTTTATTTTATCTACAAACCTATAATCAGATGCTCGAATGTTTATTTTTCGTTCTAGCAACACCTTGTTCCCTATTGATTCAAGATTTTTAATATTTTCTAAAGTCCCATCATTCTCTTGTCGTTTTTTAGCAAAAATGTGTTCTATTTGAAATGCAGTTTTATTTGACGGTAAGACTTGACTTTTATTTGTAAAAGCCCACCAAGCCAACATAGATTTTGTTATAGGTCTTCCATTTTTAAATTCAAAATTTTCAATCGCAGTTTTTAACTTGATTTTATCAAATTTAAAATCTTTGAAACTTACAGGGTTGTTGTTGATTATATTTATCATTTCAGCATAAACAGGAGTACGAAGTGCGTTTACTCCGGGATTTGTAAATGAATAAGCCCAAACAAAAGCAATTGTCTTAGTTAAGAAATTATCTAATTGATTTTCTTCTAAATTCCCTTGTTTATCCTTGTTTTGGAGAAAATATACTGATAAAAAATATGTCCACATACCATTAGGAGCATATTCTAAAACAAATATTTTCTTTAATATTTTATCGGAAAATCTATCTGTATTCTGATCTGAAATATCATTCCAAAAATCTAACAAAATTTCTAAATTTGATAAAGTATCCTTTTGCTTTAAAATAGAATATTTATCTTTTTCATAGAATTTTCGTAATGCTTCTGTTGTACTTGATTTAATACCTTGCTTTGCACGTACAAAATACATATATCTTGTAAAAAGCTCATCCATTGGTGTTCCGTAGATTGGCTTAAATATACTTGTACATACTTCTTCTAATTTTTTCCATTTTTCAATAAATTCTTCTTTCTCATTTTTAGCACTATAATTTTTGTAAAACTGAGCTTTGAAAATATCGGCATCAGAAAGAGGAAGCCCTCTGTCATTCAATGTTGAGAAAATTCTTAACGCAGTATCTT
>PDWI01000585.1_pt1 | contig 59325 bp, 40 predicted proteins | sample 1430891 | NCBI WGS metagenome assembly PDWI01 (sample SAMN01162508, study PRJNA174530) | Oral metagenome, whole genome shotgun sequencing project. | biome: Marine environment; feature: Marine mammal; material: Swab sample of the gingival sulcus; isolation source: swab sample of gingival sulcus... | reverse complement strand
TAGTTCTTTACTTCCGATATGAGGCGTCATCACTTGATGATAGCCAAATTGTTTTTGGATTTGCTTCAAAAACTCTTCAAGACGCAAACGGAGTTGTGTCCCTCGTGGCAACCAAAGAGGTAAACCTGCACCAACGTTTTGAGAGAAAGCAAACAGCTTAAGCTCTTTACCAATCTTTCTATGGTCGCGTTGCTTAGCTTCTTCTAGCATTTGGAGGTATTCATCAAGCATCTTTTGCTTAGGGAATGAAACGCCATACACACGAGTCAGCTGTTCACGCTTCTCGTCTCCACGCCAATAAGCACCGGCAACGTTCATAATTTTGACAGCCTTAATCAAGCCCGTATTAGGGATATGTCCTCCACGGCAAAGGTCTGTAAAGTCGCTGTGATCGCAGAACGTAATCTCTCCGTCCTTAAGATTCTCAATAAGTTCTATTTTGTATTTATTGTTGCGTGCACCATAGTAATCTAAAGCATCTTGCTTAGATGAGTCTCTCATCTTAAACTCAGCCTTTTCTCTAGCACGCTCTAGGAATTGTTTTTCTAGCTTTTGGAAGTCTTTCTCCGAAATGCTATTGCCTTCTCCTAAATCAACGTCGTAATAAAATCCTGTTTCGATAGAAGGACCAATCGTAAGTTTTGCATCAGGGTAGAAATCTAAGATAACCTGTGCTAAGACGTGAGCTGAAGAGTGCCAAAAAGCACTGCGTCCTTCCTTATCTTCCCATTTGTATAGTTGAATAGTAGCATCTTCCTCAATTGGGAAGTTCAAATCCTTAATTTGTCCATTTACTCCAATAGAAAGTACCTCTTTTGCTAAGCGACTGCTAATCGATTTAGCAATCTCCATTCCTGTTATGCCAGCTTCGTACTGACGACTATTCCCATCTGGGAAAGTTATATTTATCATATCTAATCGTTTATCTTATATGATGAAGTCCTTATCCTCTTATATTTTAAGTGATAAACCTTCTACAAAAATATTCCCTACAAAAATACAATATATTCGCAATACTTGCAAAAAGAAGAGTTTACTGCTATTGCAAAAGGATATTTAGAGGCTATTTTCAGCTCCCTTGCTATTTGTTCTAAAAGTTTAGCGGAAAACTCAAATGACTTTATGGGAAAACTTTTTTGACTTTAGCGCTAAACTTTCAGAAGTTTATGGGAAAGTTTTTATTGCTTATTTTGAAGGGTTCTCATTTTCCTGTAAATCAGTGGTTTACCTTGCTTCGTCCAGCGTGAACTTTTGGCTAATTATTTTCTTGTTATTTGAGGCTGAGCTGCAAGCCTTTTAAGATGCCTTTAATTTATGGATTAGTCTATCCCAATAATTGGGTATTTTGTATTCAAGCCCTATGTTTAGATTCGTTTTATTAGATTTTATCTTATATAAGTTGTACATTTGCTATTGAATAAATTATAAACTATAAGTAATATGAAAGGAAAACTACTAAGTACAGCAGTAGCATTTGCTATTGTTTTTGTTTCAATGAATACAGCTTCAGCGCAAACAGGGAGCGATCAACAAGATTTTCACCCAGACTGGGCAAAGCTCGTTAAACCCAATAAGACAGATAGACGTCCTAATACAAAGGTTGTTGCTGATGATGAGGGGAATGTTTATCAGTTTGTTAAGGTAACAAGGGGACTGACGATGGGCGAAGCTAATGATGTGAGCTTTGGCTCGAAACAGACCGTTGCCGTACTCATCAAATATGATAAGTTGGGGAAGGTGCTGTGGCATCGTGCAATACAAGGGGATATAGTAACGGCAGATGCGCTTTCGATTGACAATGGTAAGCTCTATCTAGGAGGTTCTCATAGTAACAACCTGAAGAATCCAAGTGCTCCTAACCAGACTGGTTTGGAATTGATTGCTGATGGTGGAGATAATCCGCTTGTTAATAATACCCTTCCCACAGATAAAAAGTTTGATGATGACGTGTATATCGCTGTCTATGACTTAGAGGGAAACTTACAAGCGCTACGTTCTATTCAAAGTAATCTTGATGCTAAAGGACGTATTGAGACAGTCTCGGATATCTTACACCATAATGACAAGGTTTATCTTGTTGGGAAATCTATCTGTTATACAGGCTTTGGTGCAAATCCTAGCTTTGATGGTCTTGAGGTTAAGGTTGGCAAAAGTAATGAGTTTGCCTTTGTCTTTAGTTTAGACGAGGAACTTAAGCTTGAAAAGATTTATTCTATTGCTGCGACTGATGATTCAGATATTTCGCTTTCAGAGATTGCTGCCTCTAGTGAGCGTATCTTGCTAACAGGTAGTACTAATGCCCTTAAGCCACTGAAATATAATGGAGATAAAATGCTAGAGGTTAAGGGCACTGTTCTTATCTATGCAGAGCTAGACCTGAATACTGACCAGTTTAAGGCGCTTCGTTCACTCGGAAAGAGTGGTTCGTGGACAATGGGCTATTCAATGGTTGTCGCTAAGGAAGGTATTTTCTTAGGAGGTAAGTCTGGAGAGAACGTTAAATTGCCAATCCTTGGTGGGCAAGAATCTGAAACACTTAATGGAGCATTCATCGCTAAGTGGGATATTGCCCAAGAAGCTCCAGAGAAGATTTATCAGATAGGCTCTAATAATGAAGACAATGTCGTTGGTGCAATGGCTATGGCTAAGAACGGTAAGCTTCTGCTTGCTGGGGATTTTTATGAGACATTTAACGCTATCAATCCACCAACGATTAGCTTTGGGGAAACGGATAGTTTTATCGGTCTTTTTGATTTGAAGAAGGGAGAACTTGAAAAACTTTCTTGCTATGGTTCAACAGGTTTAGATGAGGTGCAGTCGCTATATTTTAATGGTGCAAGCGACAATTTTTATTTTACAGGCTTCTATTCAGGAGATGCATTTAGCCTTTATGGCTTAGATAATCCTGAGAACGCAGGAGGACGAAAGTTCTATTACTTGGCTTGTAAGCATCTTGAAGATGAAAATACGACTGGGCTTGAAGGCTTGGAAGAAGAGGTTCAATACGTTTCGCTTAGGGGGCATCAGCTAACTTGGTTGAGAGATACTGCGTTCATTATTTATAATTTAGAGGGAACGGTTGTGCATCGAGGTCAAGCACATCAAGGAGAGCGTCTTAACTTGAATAAGGGTATCTTCTTTATTCGCTTAGCTAATGGACGGGTTATTAAGTTACTTATTCCCTAAATACTAATTTTTAGACTGTGGAGAGAATAGCTCTACGCATAAGCTTACTATCTTTCTTGAGCCTAATGGCTGTGCAACTCTTTGCTCAGTCCGTTAGGCTCAGTGGGCTTATTCAGAATAAAGATAAGGAAGCTATTGCTTATGCGACGGTTAGTATTCTTGAATTAGACCTAAAGACGCATAGTGATGTCTCAGGACATTTCGCTTTTGATAAGCTACAAGCAGGTGTTTATACCTTGTCTATTCAGGCATCTGCCTATGAGAGCTATCTACAAATGCTAGAACTAAAGGCAGATAGGCAGATGAAAATCAGCCTAGAGCTGAAGAGCTTCCGCTTGCAGAACCTTGTCGTGATGGCGAAGCATCGGAAGTATAAGAGTGGCTCAAGGACGATTCATCGTGAAGCTCTGGAGCATATTCAGCCTACTTCTCTCGGAGATGTCTTTCAGCTACTCCCTGGTAAGCTAACGCGAGATGGAGGATTGACTAATGTTCAGCAGATATCTTCTCGTCAAGCAGGGGCGGATAATAATACAGCTCTTGGTACGGCTATTTATACGAATGGCGTACCAATGAGTAATGACGCTACGCTTCACAGAGTTTTGGGAGACCAAAAGCAACGCAATAGAAATACCGTTAATGGAGGAACGGATTTGCGATTTATTTCTACAGATCACCTCGAGCAGGTTGATATTGTTCAGGGGATTCCCTCTGCTAAGTACGGTAACTTGACATCAGGCTTGATTATAACAAAAGCAAAGTCAGGAACATCACCTCTTAATTTACGTGTCAAAGCCGATCCCAATACCAAACTGTTTTATTTAGGAAAAGGCTTTCAGCTTCCTAAACAATGGGGGAGTATCTATCTAGGAGCGGATTATACCTACTCTAAGCCTAGTGTTAGGGAAACGCTTTCAGAGTTCAGCCGTTACACGGCAATGGCTAATTATAGCAACCAAAGGAAGTGTGGAAATTCTGACGTCTCTTATGGTCTGCAACTCTCCTATATTGGGACGCTTGATGGACAAAAGAGCGACAGAGACCTTGGAGAACTTATCAATGATTATAGAGATGAGTATAACCGCATCTCAATCAGTCATAATGGGCAGATAAATACCAAGTTTAATTTACTCAAGAGTTTGGAGTGGAATTTGGCATATGCTTATACTAAAGAGCGAGCAATCCGAGATATGGTCGTTAGTACTGGGGGCACGAGTCCTTTACCTCTCTCAAAGGAGGCCGGAGAATTTGAAGGAGAGTATTTGCCAGTAGAGTATACAACTCAATATACCCTAGAGGATAAACCTATTAGTTTCTTTGCTTCATTGACAGCAAAAAGTCTTTACGGTGGGCAAAAGCTTAGAGGTTTTATTGATTGGGGCTTGGACTATGCCTATGATGTTAATCTAGGGCAGGGCTATCAGTATGATATTCATCGTCCACCTTTTCCTCAGAGTCCGATGTCTTCTCGTCCAAGAGCTTTTAGGGATTTGCCGTCTTCTCAGCGCCTTTCAGCTTTTATAGAGAATAGCCTGAGCCTTAAGCTAAGTGGTGGTCATCAGTTTCGTCTGCAGACAGGTCTGCGTGCCTCTACTATGCTTTCGGTCAATAAGGCTTATCATAAGCTTAGTTCTAAGCTATTTTTAGAGCCTCGCTTTAATTTAACTTATCGTTTGCCTAGTTTTGATTTCTTGGGGAAGAGCAATAAGATTTCTTTTCGTTTAGGTTATGGGCGTGGGGTTAAATATCCAACATTAGATCTTTTGGAGCCAGCTCTTTTCTATCGTGATTATAAATCATTTGATTACTTTGCCTCAGAGCCTAAAAATCGTTATCTCTTAATTACGACACTTAAGCAAGAAGTTAAGAATTATAACTTAAAACCGAATGTTAATGATAAGTACGAACTAGAGTTCGTCTATAAAGTTGGTAAGTGGCGTTTTGAGCTGTTAGGCTTCTATGAAGAGGATCAGAAAGGCTTTGTTTATCAGTCCAATTATGATAGAATAACTTATAATGTCTATGACTACACTGGTGTTATAGGTCAAGCGATTAATAAGGATTTGCTGAAGCCTGAAGCTACTACGCGCCTCTATGAATACCTCTTACCTGATAATGGAGAGCTTGTACGTAAAATAGGCTTAGAGTATAGTTTAACTATCCCAAAGATTAAGGCTTTGCAGACTTCTGCTGAGATTAATGGGGCTTATTATCGAACTTATTATGATGTGAGCAAAGCAATTCTTTTCCGTCCAGATGTTCGTCTTAATGGCAAGTCTTATCCTTATGTTGGTTATTATGGTCATCATAGGGCTAACTATAAGTCTATCTTCAATACAAATTTTTGGTTCAACACACATATCCCTAATTATGGATTAGTCTTTACGACCAAGTTGCAATTTATCTGGTTCTACCAGTATAAAGATCGTTATTATGATGGAGTGCCAGAGCATTACTTTGGTTTGGATATGCAGAAGAAAGCATTTACAGAGGAGGATAAGGCTAAGGAGGAATTGAAACCTTTGGTGCTAACGAAACCTGATATTTTCTTTGAACCAGATAAAACTCCTTTAAGGGCTTCATTAGACTTTAAGGTCTCGAAGGACTTTGGTAAGCATATACGTTTAGCTTTCTTTGTCAATCGCTTAGTTTTCTATAGCCCTTATTATTATGATAAGTTTGGTATCTATGATAAGATTAGACGAGGTCCTTATTTTGGTTCAGAAATAAACATTAAGATTTAATTAGGGTAGACTGATGAAGCATTTACTCCGTTTATTATTATGGCTTGGCTTATTTAGTTGTACTGTAAGGCTTACAGGACAGGATAGCATTAGTCAAGATACAATTAAATATAAGTTAGTTAGTTGTTATGCTCCCATAGATTATTCTCATTATGATAAGCCTTTTTATGAGCAATTATTTAAAATTATCAAACATAATCCCGTAAACTTAGGACTTTTACCTTATCGCAATAGGGGAGAGATTGCTTATCAAAACCTTTTTGATAAGTATCAAGAGCAGGACGTTTATAATCCTTATGAAGGCTTACAGGCTCTTCATCACCGTCTCTATGCTGAGGGCTTTGTGGAAAATAAAGATAAGTCTTTCGCTTGGGGCAGAGCGGTATATGAAAGGAATGCTAATCAAGCAACTCTTGGGCGTGATGTTTTAGATTATGAACGTTTCTATCCTTATCTCGTTTCAGAACGAAAAGGGGGAGATTATCAACAGGAATTATACAGTATCTCAGGAGCTTATACGAAAGCCTTTGATAAGTTGAGCTTATCTTTTAGTGGACTCTATACGGGGGCTGTAGGCTATCGTTTGGCAGACCCTCGACCAGAGAATAGGGTGTCTAGTTATAAACTTGCTTTCGGAACTGGTTACAACTTGGGTACACATAGCTTAGCTTTGGGCTTCTCTTTTAATCATTATCAGCAGGATTTCGATGTTATGATAAGGCAAGCTGGCAAACAGGAATTGTTTTACTCGATGAGAGGTCTAGGTCTGTATGACTATATGTATTCAGTGGTTTCTGATAGTTATCAGCGTTATCTCTATGCAAATAAGCATGAATTGACACTTTCTTATCTACCTAGTCGGAAACATCTCATTTTATCAGGGGGTATCCTTGCTCAATTAAGCCTTTCTCTTGATCAGATAAGGGGTGTACATAGTCACGAAAGGGAGGTGAATACTTTAGAAAGAGCAGAACTAAAATCCTACTTAGCCTACATTCTTCCTTCCGAGATAGACCTCAAATTTAGCAATTCGTCTGCTTTCTCTTACAGTATTGGTTTAGAGAATCAGTATGAGCAATATCTCGTTCATCGTAATCCTGATATTATTGGTTATAAATTGCTTGTAAAGAATAGAAATCATCGCTTAGTTAAATTTACGAATACTTTCGATGTTAGTTATCAGCATCGTTTGGCTTATCATTTCAAGCTTTTGGCAAACTATCTTAACTTTTATAGCTATTACTCTGAGAGTTATCGTCAAGACTATCATTATCGCTTGGCTAAGCTTGGCAATGAGCTCAGTCTTGGTGCTCAATATATTCCTTATACAGCTAGTGGTATTTACCTCACAGCCTCTTTTGATTGGGGACATCGCAAGGCTTTATCTGAAGATAAGCGCTTGCCTCTTGCTGGTAATGCAAGCGAAGCTTATCCTATATCTCTTTCTCTCTATTATTATGATAATCTAAGTGCTGATTATAATTTCTTAGGCTCATCTCTAAGGCTTATGCGTCGTTTTGGTGATTATAGGGTGGAGCTGAAAAGCTCTTATCGTAAGTATCTTGGGGCTTTGAGCAGAGATTGTCTAAACACTCAATTAACATTTATCTTCTAAACTAATGAAACAGCTATATCTAACTATTATATTGATGTTGAGCCTCCTGTCTTCCTGTCAAGACTTAGGAAAAGAGCTTAATAAAGGCTTGGATAAGACTTCCCTTAAGTTATACATAGACTATCCAGAAGACTTTGACTTGAATTCCAACGATCGCTTGGTGCTCACTGTTGTTAATCGCCATACGAACGATAGTTTACGTCTCTATACTCGTGATAAAAAAACACTCTCCTTAGAGCTAGAAGCTGGGATTTATAACCTAGATTTAAGCAATGAGCAAAGCACAAATACTAAGGCTTATAGTGCACGGAAGGATAATCTCGTTGTTTCTGGTCAAAATCTTGAGCTTAATCTGAAGTTACAGAATGCTTTCTTTTCTAAAGACTGGCTTATTAGCGAGGTTCATTTTACCGCAAACGAAACGGATCACGGCTTACCCTATTTCCAAGATGGTTATATTGAGCTGTACAACAATTCAGATGAACGTATCTATGCTGACGGTTTGTGCTTGTCGCGCTGTTATATGCTAACGAATGAGGATTATAATATCTGGTCAGAGTACAAGGACGCTGCCGTGCCTTTTTATATCTTGGAGATTAAAGGTAATGGGACTGATTATCCTGTTGAGGCAGGGGGTAGGCTTTTACTAGCAGTCTCAGCGATCAATCATCATAAGGAAAATCCTGCTTCACGCTATGACCTCTCAATGGCAGACTTTGAGATGTATTCAGAGAATAGTCTCTCAGGTATTGATAACCCTAAAGTTCCGAATATGAACTTATTCTACCTTGAGTCAGAATACGCAAGTATTATCTTCAGTGTATCTGAGGCTTATTTTATCTTTAAGCCAAAGAATGGGCAGAGCCTTGCGAACTATTTGAGTGATAAGAACGTTTCTGAGAGGGAGAATAATGGCGCTTTAGTACATTCTTACGCAATCCCTAATTCGGATATTATTGATGCGGTACATATTGGGCAAAGGGAGTCCAAAATCAATCAGATGCTCTTTGCTCCCTATGTAGATGCTGGCTTTACTTATTGTACCGTGGGGCAATATAATTTTGTGGCTAAGCGTAAGGTGTTTGATAAGCAGGGAGGACGTCTTATTCTTCAAGATACAAATAATTCGACTGAGGACTTTTTAGCCAATCAAGAGAGCAGTTATTTAATAAAGACAGAGTAATGAATGCAGTAATTGAATGCAAGAACCTTACCCATTATTATGGGGAAAGGTTAATATATGAGAACTTAAACTTCTTTGTAGAGAGAGGCAAGGTGCTTGGGCTTCTCGGAAAGAATGGAACAGGGAAGACAACTACGATAAATATCCTAAACGGCTATTTAGAACCGAAGAGCGGACAGTGTAAGCTCTTTGGTGAGGATATTAGAACAATTAATCCTAAGACTCGGGAACGTATAGCGCTCCTTATTGAGGGACATCAGCAGTTCTCTTTTATGAATGTTCAGGAGATTGAGCGCTTTTATCAAGCTTTTTATCCGAAGTGGAATAGGGACGTATATTATGACTTAATCAGCAAACTGCAGATTGGGCATAAGCAGAAGATACAATCGATGTCTTGTGGTCAGCGTTCTCAAGTTGCTTTAGGGCTTATTCTTGCTCAGAATGCGGATTTATTGATTCTTGATGACTTCTCAATGGGTTTAGACCCAGGTTATCGTCGGCTTTTTATTGATTATCTCAAGGATTACTGCAGTAGTGAAGAGAAGACGGTCTTTGTTACTTCTCACATTATCCAAGATTTGGAGCGTTTTATTGATGACTGTATCATTCTGGATTATGGTAAAATTTTGGTTCAGCAGTCTGTCAGGGAGTTAATGTCTAGCTTTCATAAGTATTGCTTTGACTTAAATCAGGATTATGTTTTTGACTCAGCTCCTAAAGAAATTATTTATGCCGTAGAGCAACATAAGGCTGTCGTTGAGTTGCATAGCTATCAGTCAAGAGAGGTTGTAGAGCAGTTTTTGCAGTCTTTGGGCTTGGCTTATACTAATTTCCGCGAGGAAGTGATGAACTTGGAAGATATATTCATTGGATTAACAGGTAAATACTAAACTATGCTAAAGTCTATTTTCTATAAAGAGTGGCTTAAGACCAAGTATGCCCTTCTGCTTGCTTTGGTCTTATCCTCTGCAATGCTTACGTATATTGGCTTAGATATTCTGAAAGCTTTTCAGACGACCTCAGGCACTTCGATTTGTTTGACCGTCTTAAATGGGGAGCTTATTTATTTCGAACCCTTTGCCTATTTGCCTGTCTTGGTCGGCTTATTAATCGCTCTAGCACAATACTTGCCTGAGATGTACCACAGACGTCTCAAATTAACCTTTCACCTACCTCTGAGTAGTCGTAAGATTGTCTTTTGTATGGCAACGTATGGGCTTTTATTATTGTTACTCATCTTTGGGCTTAATATCCTGACAAGTTATTGTATTGTTAATCATTTCTTCCCTTATGAGATGCAAAGCCGAATTTTACTGACGACCTTGGCTTGGTATCTTGCAGGTTTTCTTACTTATGGCTTTACGGCTTGGATTATTGTAGAGCCTTCTTGGAAAAGGAGATTTTTTTATAGTTTAATTGCTGGGCTGTGTCTTTATTTGATGTATGTGAATGCTGTTCCCGAGGCTTATAATAGTTCTTTGTGGCTTTTATTGCTTTTAGTTCTCTTTGTTGCCTCGTGGATTTGGCTCTCTGTTTTGCGTTTCAAAAAAGGGCTTAATAACTAAGATATTATGAATAACCGATTACTTAAATATGCTTTTTATGCTTTTGTTGCCCTGCTTATGGCTTGGCTCTTACCTGCTAGCTATGATTTCCTGAGCAAGGAAGCTGAAAGTCCTCAGTTTATTATCTATAGCTCTGTAAATAAGTCATTCTTATTACAGGAGCAGGGGAGTGATGGCTTTTATTATCGTGATACAAAGGGGCAGAGCTTCACTCAATATGAAGCAGATAGTTTATTGCCTACGCTGAGCTATCCAATGCTGATGAGAGAGGGACGTTTCCCAGACTCTATTTTAGGGCAGGAAGTTTCTCCAAGTATCATACAGGAGGCAAGCTTCTTCTTTACGCACGAACCGCAATCGCTTAATCAGCATACTGTTCCGCTCTATCCCTTGCTAGAGAGCAAGCCTCCGCGTATAACGCTTTCTTACCCTAATGATATTTTTCGCTTGACAGAGCAAGGTATTGAGTTCATCAATATGGAAAATAATAGCCTTTATCAAAAAAAGTCGGACTATTTCAGCCGTGCACTTTCACAGGCTGGTGTAAGTTTTCCTATTTTAGCTATAGGAGGAAATCCAACTCCTAAGAAAGACTATGATGAGGGTTACGTCTTCAGTGATAGTAAGGATAAGCTCTTCCATTTTAAGATGGTTGAGGGGCAACCTTTTATTAAGGAAATTAAGCATAAGTTTGCTCACGCTATTGAGCATATTTATGTAACGGAATATGCAGATAGACGTTTCTTGGCTTTCTTGTTAGATAGCCAAGGGCAATTTTTTGCTTTAGAGCAGGGGAGTCTAAATGTGAGACCTATTGCTTTACCAAAGTTCAATCCCTACACTGATGACTTGATTATTTTGGGAAATCTTTTTGATTGGAATGTAGAGGTTGACCGTGATGGTCAGAGGCATTTCTATGCCATTGACAATAAGAGTTTGGAGTGCTTAGCTCAGTTGGACTTAACTCAAGAGAGCAAGCTCAGTGAGAAGGTTGCTTCTTGGATTTTTCCCTTTAGGCTCTCGTTTGAGAGCTCCTTAGATAAGTATTTTAAGCCGAGGTTCTCGGACTTTTCCCTGAAAGCGACACTGCTTTACCTTGCTTTATTCTTACTCTTTATCTTTCTTCGTCCAAAGAAGAGAAACTAATATCTAAGCTATTACTCTACTATCAAAAGTTTACCCATAAAGTCATTTGACTTTATGGGTAAACTTTTTTGACTTTAGCGCTAAACTTTCAAAAGTTTATGGGAAAGTTTTTTGTGCTATTTTAGAGTGTTTTCTATTGCTTTGTATATGAGTGCTTTATATGGTCTTGATAAATGGGGATAATAAGTTCAAAGAAGAAAAGTTTTCCGCTTATTTATTTGCCTCAATTTTAGGCAATACTCTGAAAGCAAAATAGGCTGTACCATCTCGGTACAGCCTATTTTTATTAACTTAATGACGTTAAGCTAGTTTTACAGCCCTGGCCAATTATAAGAGGAAGCTGTTTCTGCTTCGAATTTATTTTCTATATCATCTGGAAAATTATGGAAGAAGTCAATACCTGTCTTCTCTTCTAGTTCGTCAATAGAGAGGCTTGTGCTTCTTAATGACGTATCATTTGGATAGCCTCTATGCTCTGTCCAGAAAGCAATACCGTGGTATTCATTGCCTTTCTTAACAACGATTGCCATAAAGTAGTACTCTGGAATAACCATTTTGCCTTTCAACTTCTTAGATTTAACCTGTCCATCTTTAATCGTTCCACCCTTGGCTACATAAAGTACATCTCTAAAGCCTCTATTGCGTCCCCAGCTTTGTACCTTTTTCTCTTGCCTTAACCATATACCTCCATTGTGAATCTGTTTCTGTGGAGACATATTAAAGTAGTTAAAGGTTTGCTCATTTGCTTGTCTGCTCTGTAATCTATCAGATGAAGCAACTAGGTGTCCACGGCTATACCCCGAACCTTTATAATAAGTTTCTGTAGAGAAAGAACTTGGAATATAGTTACCATTCCATTTCCAATCATCAGTACGTCTAACGTTTTTAGCTGAATTTTGATCGTTAAATTGGAAAGCAACCCATCTAGAGTGGCGTTTGTCAACATCAAACTCTAGGGAGAAGTTTACACCTCCATCACTTGTTTTCAAAGTAACGAAGTAATTGTTTGTTCCACCTGCAAGGCGTGGCAGTTCAAGAAGGTTGACATCTCCTTTAATATGTTCGCCTTCAGGGACGTCACCACTACCGGGATCTGGATCCTCTCCGCCACCTCCAGGATTTGGATCTTCTCCTCCGCCTGTGATATTACCAGCAGTAAGTTTTACGTCATCAATACGTACACCATCAGACAAGTTATCAGCTTCAAACTGGATAAATTTAGCATTGTCAGGTAGTTCTACTGTAAATTCTTGGAACTCATTCTTCTTAAGTAGAGTAGCTGGTAGCTCTACAGCTCCGAGATCCGTTGCTAATTTAAGAGCGTTAGCTTTTAGTGTTCCCGTGTTGTCTGCAAGCTTGAAGCTCAGTTTTAGACCTGTCCCAGTCTTAAAACCTGTAATCTTAAGCCCTGTATGAGAAGGGTATTTACCCTTTGCTGCTAGCCAAACGTGTCCACTAAGAGTGCCACTCTTACGAACGGTTGCCTTTACATACTGCTCAAAGAAAGGATCTGTATATGTGTTTGTCTTGATGTCATAACCTTTGTAATCATTTACGTTTTGCCATTTGTCTTCAACCTTTTCAGGTGTGCCAAATGTCTCCAAGAATACAGTTCCTACTTGAGGGTTTGGATTGTCGGGATCATCAGGATTATCTGGGTCGTCAGGGTTGTCTGGATTATCCGGATTGTCATTGTTATTTACTCCGTGCTGAGTAATGAAAAACTTCTTGTAATGAGCATTTGAAGTTAAGATAAGTTCAGCTGTACGCTCTTTATCTTGGACATTCTCCAAAATCGTAATGAGAATGTCTTTATCCTCAATAGCACGATTACCTCCAAAAACATCAAGTTTAACCCACTCTTTAGCTGTTTCTGGTTCAATACTTAAAGCCCATTTATCAGGGGTTGTAACCTTCACGAAGAAAGCATCACCCTTCTTCTGGATACTTTTGATATTCTCGCTTCCAGATGATAGCCCAATAGATAGAATACTATTGGAAATTTGGTTATTGGCAATCTTATCGCCACAGCTAGATAAGGTAAATAACAGCAGGGAAGAAATCCCTGCCATTATTATATTTCTTAATTTATTCATTATTCTCGTCCTTTAAGAGCATCATTATATTGAGTTTCTTGCTCTGAGGTTTTAACTTTAGTTTTATCCCATTGAGTTTCATCATAAACGGGACTAGGAGCATTTACGTTATCTTTACGGCGAAGCGTAATGTCTTTTCCTTCCTTCCATACAGAAGTCCAAGGTCCAATTACATCAATTGCTGTTTCACCTTTGAATATCCCGATTGAATCGTCTCCATTCATATTAGCAAATAATTTATCGGCTTTTTCTATCTCGCCTTTATAAACATTAGCCTTAGTATTCTTGTAGACAAAAGTTTTCTTAGCTTGAAGTTTGCCACTCAAAGCAAATTCTTTAATTTCATTCTTCAAACCTTTCTTTGTAGCCCATTGTAGCTTAATAGAATATTGACTTAAATCAATTTCGCTATTTGTTGGGTTATAGATTGAGAGATATTTCTCATTACTTTTACCTTCTACATAAGCCAAAATCATTGGATTACCACCCTCTGCTACTGCTTTCTTGCTAATCTTAACTTCAAGCTTATTCTGTCCTTCCATTGTAACAAACTTCTTGCTTGTTGTAATGTCTTGACCATTTGCCATTAGAAGAGTACATTCATAACCTTCTTCAATAGTAAGAACTACCGATACTTCTGTTTCAGCATCTACTTCTGTAACTTCTTCTCCATTCTGCATAAACTTAACAGTCGCGTGATCTACGGCAGGAATTTCAAGAAGAGCTTTTTCTTTAGGATCTTCTGTCCCTCCACCTTCAGTACAACGAGGGTCTGTGAAGTTAATGTCTCCTGCATCACGAATGACGATGTTCCAGTAAGTCGTTCCTTTGTTCATTGACTTTGAAACTACGCCTGTTACAGAACCATTCTTGTCAGACTTAGCTTCGCCTGCAAAATTAGCGTACTTATATACAGCTACGGAAACACTTGCTGTGTTTTCTGGTAGCATTGTTTTACAATCAGAGATTGGGTGAAAAGCGTGCTTACCACTCTTTCCTGCTGTCGGGTTAAGTACACCATCTGTATTAACAAACTGGACGTGTTCTACTTTCACAAGACGGTTTTCACACTTATTGTCATAGATGTCTTGAAGTGTAACAACTTTAGGTTCTACGTTAGAGGTCTCTTGAGTGTCAATGACAAATGTTTCAGCATTTGTTACTCCTGTATAGTCTAGTTGAAGACTACCTCCCTTGTAACGTCCTAATTTTGCCCAACGAGGATAAATCTGAAGAACAGTATTCTTAGCAAAATTACCTGCTGAAGCTAGACGAAGAGTAAGACCTACGTCTCCAGATTGTACTACGATGTTTTTAGTAGAAGCACTGTTGTTTCCAGCTATATCGCTGATAACAGTTGCTTTGAAGAAGACATTACTTTCTACCATTGCTCCTTCTTGATGTGTTTCAAGGAAATTGGCAAGTGTAACCTCTTTTGCTTCATCTGGAGATTCAGGATCGTCGTCGTCCCCTCCAGGGTTTTCACCACCTCCTGTAATTTCTCCTGCAACAAGTTTCACATCATCAATGCGAACACCGTCAGATAGATTATCTGCTTCAAACTGAATGAACTTTGCATTATCTGGTAGCGTTACAGTAAACTCTTGAAACTCATTCTTCTTAAGGAGAGTCTCTGGAAGTTCTACAGCTCCTAAATCAGTTGCTAATTTAAGAGCATTAGCTTTTAGAGTTCCCGTGTTGTCTGCAAGCTTGAAGCTTAGTTTTAAGTCTTTTCCAGTCTTAAAACCTGTAATCTTAAGCCCTGTATGAGAAGGGTATTTACCCTTTGCTGCTAGCCAAACGTGTCCACTAAGAGTTCCACTCTTACGAACACTTGCCTTTACATACTGCTCAAAGAAAGGATCTGTATATGTGTTTGTCTTGATGTCATAACCTTTGTAATCATTTACGTTTTGCCATTTGTCATCAACCTTTGCAGGTGTGCCGAATGTTTCTAGGAATACAACCCCTGCTTCTGGATTAGGATCTGGATTCTCTCCACCACCTACACGTTCATCTTTCATATCAAAGTCAGCCATTGTACGAACAATTAAGTTCCAGTAGCGAGGCTTACCTTCTTGCTGAGATGTCATCAAGATACCTGTAATAGAACCATTCTTTGTTGGGATTGGCTCTGTCGCAAATGTAGCAGGATATTGTCCTACTTTCACCATAACGCTTAGGTCAGCATTACCTTCTGGAGCATTAGTCTTGCCATCCTCTACACGGAAGAATGGAATCGTAGAGTCATTGAAAGTTCCTTCTGCCTTTTGGAACTGAATATGTTCAACCTTGATGAGGATTCCCTCATACTTGTGGCTGTACACCTCTTCAAGCGTAAGTACTTTAGGCTCTGCAGGCTTATTAGCTATAACCTTAACAGCATCTTTTATATTTCTGTCAAGAGATAGTTGCTTATCCTTTTTCTTACCATTCTTATCAACATAGATACCATACTTAGCACCCTTGATGTTTACTTCTAATACGTCACCAACTTTTACCGTTTTTCCTTTAGGCATAGCGATGATAATTCCCTTATCGCTGTCGTCTTGAACGTAAGCTAGGTAAGGAGGGTGGAATTGCTTAGCTGTATTATCTGAGATAACAGTTACTACAAGCTTAGCTTCTTCTGGGACAGGTGTTGCATCTGTTTGCGTCTGTCCCTTGTCATACTTCTTTAGGAAGTCTGCTATAGTCACATCTCCTGTTGGCACTTCAACCTGATTGCCTTCACCTGCTTGAACGACCTTAATCGTCTTATTGATTGCTCCAAGCACGAGACGAACTTGTCCTTCTCGTTTAGCATACAGGTTCTTTGTTGTTTTAATCGTAATTGTTGAATTGCCGTCATAGCCCTTCTTAGGGTCAAGAGAAATCCAATCCTCTGATGTGTCGATTGTCCAAGAGCGGTTTGTTTCAATGTTGATTGTGAACGTACCTCCTTCAGCTTCAAATTCTATCAAATTATCCTTCAGTTCAGGAGTCATTTCATAGTAAGCTGGATCATAGGCGTCATCGTTGTCCTTACAAGAAGGCAAAATCCCAATTGTAAGAGCGATGAGTATCGAAAATAGATAGCCTAAATTCAGGCTTTTTAGTTGTTTCATTTGTTCAATTATTTTAAGTGATTAGTATTAAAATCGTGGTTCATTCATCTGAACATCTTTAAGCTTTAGCAAGTATAGCTGTGGCGTATCTCTAAAGAAAGAGAGTATTGCCGTAATACTACCAGAGCCTTCTGCTACTTTCTGTCCAGCGAATTTAGCATAGCAACTTGTGCGTATGATAATTTCATTACCGTCCTTATCTACAATAGATCTATTTACTGCTTTGAGTTCTTTGTGGAGAGGATCGGCATACATTTGTCCTAGTTCACTTTGTTTGAACTGAACTCCTTCAAGCTTAATTAGTGTACCCGCCATAGACTTATTAATGTCTTTAATGGATACAGAATGAGGTCTAATATCTCCTAAGGAAACGAATTTTAAGACTTTGCTAACAAGTTTCTCGGGCAAAAATGCTGTCTCGTACTTAGCATCTAATGAACGATAACCAAGTCCTATTTGGTCTGCATACTTACCGAGCGTTAGTCCCTCTGCAAGCAGTAGAATTTTACTGCCTTGAGGATAAAGCGTGCTGAGGTTTCCCATTGCAAATTTGAGCTCAATACCTCCTGTTTTATCTTCGATAAAGCAAGTCTTGTAGAGATTACCTTCACTATCATCTGAAGCCATTGTTGCTTTGATGATGACCTTTTCGTTAATGGTCGTTGCTCCTCCTTTATATAATGTCTTGAGCTCAGCAATAGTATGTGTTGCCTCTAGGTTTGACCAAGCCTCCTGTTCAACCTTAGGGTTTGGAGCTGGTGGTTCGTTGTAGTTACAGCTTATGAGTGATGTTAGACATAAGCCAAACAATAGTTTATATATGTTTTTACGTATCATATCCTTACTTTATTTCTTAGAATTGGAATGAAGTGTTGAAGAAGTACGTTGTACCATAAGAGTAGAAGTACTTCGAAGCAAATGGTTTATATAGCTGAGGATTGCCATTTACATCTCTCTGTGTGCGTACACGAAGTTGCTCATAACCTCCTGAGTGCAAATTCTTATTATTCAATACATTGTTAATTGAAAGATTAAAACGAATGTATTTGCCGTGCTTAATACGGTATGAATATCCTAAGAATAGATCAAGCGTAAAGCCTCCTTTTAGCTCTTCAGGATTGATGACCTTTTCGTCAAATGTTGCGCGAGCAAGGTCTGTTCTAAGTGTAGGGTTCATTGAGATATAGTTACGCCCGAAGTAGTTTGCATTGAAACCAAACATACCATACCAAGGTGCTCTATAGGTCATACCAACGCTTGCAGCAGTCTGTGGCGTACCTGAGACCTGTAAGCCTTTCCAATAGACTTTATCTCTAGCGATGACTTCATTTTTGTTGTCAATTGTCTGAATAAATTCAGGGTTATTATCGTATTGATATTGTCCGAGAGCTAAGGCGGTGTTAAGGCTTAATGTAGGGGTAAGCTTTGCCTCAAAGCCAAGTTCAGCGCCGAAGTGGCGAGAAGCAATCCCTGTGAGTGAGTAGTTTGAGAAAGCTGATGCAGCGTCATCGTAGAAACTCATCGTTTTGCTCTTATCCTTAACTTTAGTTGCGAATAGAGTTACCTGCCCTCTTAGCCAAGGTAGGCGAACAGCATAGCTCAAATCTACAGACATTAGCTTTTCACTTTTGATATTCTCCACGTGTGTGTTACGTGTGCGTGGTGAAATGAAGATGTTACGGAAGTTTGGCGCTTGTTCTACATAGCCTGCATTTAGAACGATGTAGTGTCTGCCGTTAATCTTATAAGTGATACCTGCTTTTGCTCCAAAGTCTAAGAACTGAAGCGTGTTAGATCTGCCAAATGAATTATTTGGGAATAAACCACGGCGTTGCAAACCTTTACGATAGACATTCGTCTGTGTTAGAGAGAATGCAGTGTAGGCGTCAATATGAGAGAAGCGATACTTGAAGTTTAACCAACCTTGGTAGCGTTGAGTGATTGCTTTGTAGTTGTTGCCAAACTTATCACCTTTTACTGCTATATGGTCTGGATTATTCAAGTCCATTTGGTATTTATTTGGATCACCACCAAAGTCACGCTCTGCAAATTTATCAATGTCGTACACGTAGTTTGCTCCAAGCAAATCGCCTACTTCATTATAATAATGCGTACCATTATGGCGGTAGTTCAAACCTCCATTAACACGTAACCAATTTGTTACTTCCCAATTAAGGTTACTTGCAGCAGCAAATTCCTTTTGGTCTGTGTGTCTTAGGTCAATCATGTATAAGGCTCTGTTACCTGTAGCCAAAAGCTTGCCAGCCGAATTGTATAGTGGGGCAGAGTTTTGGCGGTTGATTTTATATAATTGATCCCAGTTGATGTAACGTGTGTCTGGATCTGTCTTCCAAAGTTCTTGATACAAGCCTGCAGTCTCAGGATCTTCTTGCCCTACTTGTGCCATATCGGTGAAGTAACTTGGAAGATGACGATAATAGTCTGGACGAGGGTCTGGTGCATTGTACCAGTTTAGAGCAGAATAGATGTTGTAACCGAAGCGATAAGAAACGCTCGTGTTCAATTCAAGCTTTTGGTTAGGCGTTTTGAAGTAATGTGTTAATTGAATAACTGGTTCGTGATTACTTTTCTCACGAGCATTACGCCACTTTCCGCCTTGACGTCCCATATTAGGGTTGTAGAAGTTCGAACCTGCTAGGTCGTATGCTTCTTGCGTCGAACCGCTAGCTACACCACGCTTTGTTGGAGCTGCAAAAGCGATAAGCCCTAGACTATTATACTCGCCAAAGCTCTTTTCTAGTGCAAGCATATACCCCCAAGCATCGTAGTGTACGCCACGAGCATAGGAATGTTGTCCATTACCAAAGCGTCTTGAGAGCGCAACGCCTAGAGACCAACCGTTTGGCATTTCTCCTGTAGCCCAATGCACCATTGCACGGTTCGTATAAGTACGATTGCTATTAGAATATGTAACGCGGGTTTGGGGTCTCATTTTAGAGGCTCTGATAGATAGGTTATTACTCATGCCGATACTACCAAAGCCACTTTCTAATGGTTCAAAACTGTCTCCATTTGTTTGATTACGTGTCACGTCATTAAGACCTCCCCAAAGCGACCAAACACCATAACCGGAATTGAGGTCATTCATTGGTACGCCATTTAGGTACTGCGTACGATAAGGAGAGTCATAACCACGTCTATTAAATCGAGCTGTACTAAATGTATAGCCTGCAGCCGAAAGGAATGGATTACGGCTTGATGTTAGCAAAGAGCTTTGCATTATAGAGCCCATTTCAGAGCCATCTTCTGCAATCCCTTCAAACTCGTCGTCCATCAGGCGAAGGCTTGGCAAGGCTTGCAGTTTAATTTTTGGTAAGACAGGGCTTGCTCCGTCTTTGTCAATCGAGAAGACTACTTGCTGAGCTTCGTAGCCATTGGCGAAGACTGTCATCGTGTAGTGTCCCTTAGGTAACTTAGCTAACTTTCCAAGACTTTGACTATCTGCCTGTATCTTCAGGCGAACAGGTCCTTGTATGGATAGTGTCGCATCTCCAATCAAACGCCCAGTTTCAAAATCTGAAACTTCAAGCTTTTTGGAAACTTGAGCAAGCAATGTGGCAGAGGAAAGTAATCCTAATGCTAATGCTTGAAGTAATCGTTTCATCATAATTCCTTGTTTTATTCTGATAATTTATCCCTCAAATAGGAGTCATTTAATAAACTTTTCTTAAATTTGTCCCTATGAGGGGTAGTCCCGTGCTCCAAAGTTACAATAAATAATAGTAAAAACTAAATTTATGATGAAGAAATTTTATTTAATTGCCCTGTTAGCTCTTTCTTTTACTCCCTTTGGGCGAGTGAAGGCTCAGCATAAAGTGCAAAAAGTCTCTATAGCATTCTATAATCAGGAGAATCTTTTTGATACTATTGATGGCGAAAATAACGATGCCGATTTCTTGCCTGAAGGTGTGAAGCATTGGACAGAAGAGCGTTATAAGCAGAAGCTTAGTCATATGGCTGATGCTATTAGTGTGTTGGCTGATGGTAAAGCTCCCGACATCTTAGGCTTGTGTGAAGTTGAAAACCGTGGTGTGGTTGAAGATTTGATTAAGGAGGAAGCTCTCAAAGATTTGAACTATAGAATTGTTCATTTCGAATCTCCAGACAAACGTGGTATTGACTGTTCTCTAATTTATCGCGCTACTTGTTTTTCTTTGACAGGAGCAAACTCTCATTTTGTTCAGTTGCCAGAGTCTTATATCCTGACGCGTGATATTCTTGAAGTTAATGGTTTGCTAATGGGTGAGCCTGTATCTGTCTTAGTTGGACACTGGCCTAGCCGTTCAGGGGGGGAGAAGGCTTCTATGCCTCGCCGTCTAGCTGCTGCTAAGGTAATGAAAAATGTTACAGATTCCCTAATGAGGCAAGGTAATCATCAAAAGGTTATTTTGATGGGAGACTTCAATGACGATCCAAACTCTCCAAGCTTAGTAGAGGGGCTAGGTGCTGTCAATAAAGAGAAGCGCGTACGTAATGGCGACCTCTTTAATACAACGGCGAAGCTTTATCGTAAGGGGTATGGTACACTTGCTTATCGTGATACTTGGAATCTTTTTGATAACATTGTTATTTCTTCTAACTTACTCCGAGGTTCAAAGAGTGAATGGCAAGTGCTTAGAGATAAACGTACTGGAGCTTTCGGACGTATTTCTCAGAATCCAAAGCTTATTCAGAAGACTGGACATTATAAAGGTTATCCTTTCCGTACTTTTAGCGGGGATAAGTTCCAAAATGGTTACAGTGACCACTTCCCTGTCTTCATCTATTTAGTTCGTACTGTTAAGTAATTATATTTGAATTAGCTCCCCCTCATTTGCTTTTTGCTTATGAGGGGGATTCTTTTTTTTAGAAGAAGATTTGCTATAAGACATTTGAAAAAGTTTTCCCATAAAGTCAAATGACTTTTCCCAAAAACTTTTTAGACTTTAGCGCTAAACTTTCAAAAGTTTAGCGCTAAGTTTTTTATACATTTCTTTAGCCTTTTCTATTTGCTTTTGTTTGAGCTGCTTAAGTAGTCTGTCTTCTCGCTCCTTCTTCGCTCTTTTTTAGCCTAAAAAAAATAATGCGCTTGCAACAAATTCGTTGCAAGCGCATCAAGTATATTAGTCGGGGAGCAGCTTAGTCTTTCAGTGCCGTCTGTCCAAATGGGAAGCAAGCTAATTTCGCCAGCTTGAAATGTTGCATTCCAAATGGTATGCCGATAATCGTAATGCAGAAAATTAGTCCTAGAATAAAGTGGCTAATTGCAATCCAAATCCCTCCAAAGAAAATCCAAATAAGATTGAATATAAGACTGATACAACCCATATTTCCATTCTTAAATTTAGGTCGTTTGCCAAATGGAAACATAGAGAAGACGCCGAGCTTAATGAGTTGGTAGCCAAAAGGTATGCCGATGATTGTGAGGCAGAAAATTAGCCCTTCCAAGATATAAGTCAAGCCAATGATAAAGCCTCCGAAGATAAACCAAATTAAATTGCCGAGAAGTGTCATTTATTTTGTGTTTTAAGAGATGAATTAATTCGCTTGTTTCTTTGCTAGATAAGGCTTAAGAACAAAGCGATAGAGTAGAAATAATAGGACGCAAACCGCAATGCCTAAGCCTATTGCTTTGCTGTAGCGCATCACGCTTGGGACAAGTTCGTCCTCTGGAACGACTTTGCCAAAGTAATAGCCTAAACTTGCCAAAACAATGTTCCAAGCTCCAGCTCCAATAGTTGTGTAGAGTAAAAACTTGCTGAGGGACATACGTGCCAAGCCTGCAGGGATAGAAATGAGCTGTCTAATACCTGGGATTAAACGCCCTATGAGTGTAGAGACCGCACCATTCTTCTGAAAGTAGCTCTCTGCTCGCTCAAATTTCTCTTGTGAGAGTAGGCAAAGTCGTCCTAGTTTGCTTTCCGCAAAGCGATAGACAATAGGACGCCCTAGATAACGCGCTAAGTAGTAATTAAGCAAAGCGCCAATATCCGAACCAAGTGTTGCAAAGAAGACAACGAGGTAAACGTTTAAGTCTCCGTTCGCTGCGCGATAAGCTGCAGGTGGTACTACGACTTCGCTAGGGAAGGGGACAAAGGAACTTTCGATAGCCATAAAGACGGTTACCCAAAAGTAATCAAGATGATGAAGTATATCCTTAATGAAGTCTAATGATTCTAACATAAAGTATGTGGAGTTTATTTTAAAAAAATAAGTCCCTAAGCAGAGTAACTTAGAGACTTATTTATTTGATGATTTTATTTGCTCTGCTTCTTCCAGCTGTCTCGTAGTCCAATAACTCTATTGAAAACTAATCGCTCCGCCGTAGTGTCAGGGTCAAGAGCAAAATAACCTACGCGTTGGAACTGATAAGGTTCGCCAACCTTTGCCTCTGCTAAGAATGGCTCTATGCGGGCATTCTTAACGACCTTGAGACTATCAGGGTTGATAAGCTCAGCAAGAGACTTGTCCTTAACGCCTGCAGGGTCTTCGTCTGTGAATAGTCTATCGTAGAGACGGACTTCAGCTTCTAGGCTGTCTGTCGCAGAAACCCAGTGGATAGTACCTTTAACCTTGCGGTTTGCTTCTGGCATTCCACTCTTTGTTTGTGGATCGTATTCAGCATAAACCTCCACAACGTTGCCTGCCTCATCTTTCTTACAACCTGTACATTTGATGATGTAGGCGCTCTTTAGGCGAACTTCCTTTCCTTCTGTCAAGCGGAAGTACTTCTTAGGAGCGTTCTCCATAAAGTCAGCACGCTCAATAAACAGCTCACGAGAGAAGCTAGCTGTGTGCGTACCAGAGTTTTCGTTTTCAGGGTTGTTTGTGAAAGTCATCGTCTCAACTTGTCCCTCTGGGTAGTTTGTTAGCACAAGCTTAATCGGGTCTAAGACAGCCGAAACACGTGTCGCAACCTTATTCAAGTCTTCACGAACGCTATGCTCTAGTAGTGCCATATCGTTCATTCCGTCGTACTTAGTATAACCAATCTTATCAATAAATGAGCGGATAGACTGAGGCGTATAACCGCGGCGACGCAGACCGCTAATAGTAGGCATACGAGGGTCGTCCCAACCTGCTACCAAGCCTTCTTCTACAAGTTGCAGAAGCTTGCGCTTACTCATCATTGTATAAGTTAGGTTCAAGCGGTTGAACTCATACTGATTAGGGCGATAGTCGCTGTCCTTTAGTAGCTCAACGAAGTAGTCATATAGAGGTCGGTGCACAACGAACTCCAACGTACAGATAGAATGGGTAACGCCTTCAAAATAATCACTCTGTCCGTGAGCGAAGTCATACATCGGATAGACGTTCCACTTATTGCCTGTTCTGTGATGGGGTTGCTTGATAATGCGGTAGATGATAGGATCGCGGAAGTGCATATTATCCGAAGCCATATCTATCTTCGCACGTAGAATCATTGTACCTTCTTCAAACTCTCCTGCATTCATTCTGTGGAAGAGATCAAGGCTTTCTTCTACAGGGCGATTGCGATAAGGACTTTCTGTCCCTGCAACCGTTGGAGTACCTTTTTGCTTAGCGATATCTTCTGCTGACTGTTCATCAACGTAAGCGTGTCCTTCTTTAATTAAGCGTTCAGCGAAAGCATAAAGCTTTTCAAAATAATCGGAAGCGTAATACTCATTGCCCCATTCAAAGCCAAGCCATTTGATGTCTTCGCGGATAGCATCAACGTATTCAGCATCTTCTTTTGCAGGGTTTGTATCGTCAAAACGTAGATTACACACGCCGCCATACTTCTGAGCAATGCCGAAGTCCATACAAATCGCTTTTGCGTGTCCTATATGTAAGTAGCCATTTGGTTCAGGAGGGAAGCGTGTCTGCAAGCGTCCTCCATTTTTACCCTCTGCGAGGTCTTTTTCTACTATTTGTTCAATGAAGTTAAGGCTTTTCTTAACTTCGTTAGTTTCTTCCTTTATGATTTCACTCATCGTTTTTTATACTAATTGATGGTTTATTTTAAGCGATTTGTCTTCTTGCCTAGAGGCTTTTGAAGCTATATGTTATACTAAGCTACAAAGTTAATAGTTTTTTTATAAACTATTGCTAAATTGAGATGTGCTGTCTCTTTGATTTCTCGCAGAATTAAGGATAGTTTTAGCCCTTCTAAACCTTGTTTTTTAGCAAGTAGCAATAATTTCCTATATTTGTAAAGAAATAAACCATCGTTTATAGATAAACATATTAGAAGAAATCATAATGAATTGGATTGATTTAATTATACTCCTTATTGTATTTGTCTTCATTGTTAGTGGGGCTGTAAAGGGTGCTGCTCAGCGTTTGGTGCTGATTGCATCAGCTCTTTTGGCTTATCGCTACACACAGTCTTTCGGAGCTTGGTTGTCTGATAACATGTTACCGATGTTTCAGATACCGGCAGATACACAGGGCATTTTGTTACCAATTATTGCGTTTATCTTATTGTTTGTAATCTTTTGGGCGCTTGGTTCTTTTATTGCTTCTTTTTTCAAAGATGGAGCGCTTGCTTTTATTAACCATATCTTAGGTGCAGGTCTTGGTTTTCTTATTGCAGCCGTGTTAATTAGTATCGCAATTTCTTTTAGTGAGACAAACTTTCTTACCCCACCAAAGAATAACCTAGACGCTCGTAAGCATAGTAAGTTTTATTACCCCTTAGCTAAAATTGGCTCTGACATTCTAGCAACAAAGTTTCGTCCAGACCAAATTAAAATCAATCTTGAAGACATCAGTGATTTTAGTGAAGACCTCAAAAAATTGCAAGGACAACCTAAGAAATAATGTATCATAGCCAAAAACTTCTTATATTTGCTCTTAGATAAGATGAATATAAAGCGTAGTATTAAAGCATTTTTGAAGTTTGCCTTGCCTCTATTTCTGGGTTTAGGTATTTTGTGGTATCTATATCGAGATATGGACTTTGAGCAAGTTGTTAGAGGACTTTCTAATAACGTTGCTTATGGTTATTTGGCTTTTAGTTTGATTTTTGGTTTGCTTGCCAATACTTTGAGAGGGTTGCGTTGGCATCTGCTCGTGAAACCTATTGCCAAAACTAGTGGAACAGAGCCTAAGCGATCAAATGCTATTTGCTGTGTTTTAGGTTCTTATACTGTTAATATGGTCATACCACGTGGAGGAGAATTTTGGCGCTGTATAGAATATCGTAAGCGAGAGAATATAAGTTTCTCCAAGCTCTTTGGTACACTTATAAACGATCGTTTAGCTGATGTTATCTCTTTAGGGATATTGTTGTTTGCTGTAATTATTTGGCAGTATGACTTCTTCAAAGCCTTGCTTATTGATAATCCGAATTTGACGACAAAGCTTGAAATGCTTCTTGAATCCAAATGGTTTTATGTCTTTATCCTTATGGCGGTATTAGCTTTTTCTGGGCTTATTTATGTTGTTTGGAGATATCCGAATAATAAGTTCTCAGATATTATGCGCAGTATTTGGGACGGTATTAAGAGCATTGCTTTGATGCAGGAGCGTATACCGTTTATTATCTATAGCATTGCTATTTGGTTAGGTTATTTTCTCTTTTTCTATACAAGCTTTTTTGCCTTTAGCTTTACATCAAGCTTACCCTTTTCTGCTGGTTGTATTGCTTTTGTCTTGAGTAGTATGTCGGTTATTTTTCCCGTTCAAGCAGGGATTGGAGCTTGGCACGCAATGGTTATTCTTGCGTTGACAGAGTTTGGAGTATCCTATGACAATGCAGGGATTTTTGCTTTTATAGTTTTCTTTGTGCAGACTGCTTGGATTACGCTCAATGGGGTTGTTGGGATTATCGCTTTACCTTTTATCAATGATGGTTATAAGCGTCAATTACATACAGAATTAGAAAACAATTAAATACGAACAAACAAGAATTATTAACTTAAATTAGTTGAAATTATGGCAACAGAAATCAAATCGTTAGCACCTCAGAATGTATGGGGGTACTTTTACGACTTAACACAGATACCACGTCCAACGGGCTTTACTAAGGCTTCAGAGGATTATGTCATTGCTTTGGGAAATAGCCTTGGCTTAGAAACAGAGCGTGATGCAGTGGGCAACGTTCTTATCCGTAAGCCTGCAACCGCAGGTATGGAGGATCGTCCGATTGTTACCTTGCAGGCTCACCTTGATATGGTGCCACAAGCGAACGCTTCAACGAAGCATAATTTTGAGACAGACCCAATTGATGCTTATATTGATGGCGAATGGGTGACTGCTAGAGATACTACTCTTGGTGCAGATAATGGTGTTGGTGCTGCTTATGCTATGGCAGTTCTTGCAAGCAAAGATATTAAGCACGGACCTCTTGAAGCTCTCTTTACTATTGATGAAGAAGTTGGAATGGTAGGGGCAAATGGACTACAAGAAGGATTCTGCAAAGGCGATATCTTGATTAACCTTGACAGTGAAGACGAAAATCAGCTATTTATTGGTTGTGCTGGTGGTGTAGATGTTGAAGCTACTCTTGAGTACAAAGACGAAGTGCCAACCCCAGAAGGTGATATTGCTGTAGCTATTAAATTAGATGGGCTTAAGGGCGGTCATTCTGGTGTGGATATTATCCTTGGAAGAGCTAATGCTAATAAGTTAATGAACCGCTTCCTTAAGATGATTATTCAAGACTGTGGTGCAAGATTGGTTAGCTTCCAAGGAGGCTCACTACGTAATGCTATCCCTCGTGAAGCCTTTGCTGTCGTTACAATTCCAGAGGCTGAAGCAGACTTGCTATGGGAAATGGCTTCAGATTATTTAGATGTTATTAAAAAGGAGTACACGGATATTGAGGAGCGTATGAACTTGACTTTGGAACGCCTAGAGGAATGTCCTAAGACTGTAGTTCCAGAAGATATTCAAGACGGTGCAATCAATGCTATTGAAGCTTGCGCTAACGGTGTTATCTCTATGCTGACAAGCTTTGAGGGTACTGTGGAGAGCTCTACAAATATGGCCTTTGTAAACTTAAAAGATGGGCAGTTCCAAGCTTTCTTCTTGGTACGTAGTTCTCTTGAGAGCCGTAAGTATCAAGTCGTTTCAATGATTGAGAGTGCGATGACGCTTTGTGGTGCAAAGGTTGTGGTTGACGGCTCATATAATGGCTGGAATCCAAATCCTAAATCTCCTATAATGACAACGCTTCGTAAAGCATATAAAGAAGTTCTTGATGTAGAGCCTACGGTTGAAGTTATTCACGCAGGGCTTGAGTGTGGTATTATTCAGGGCGTAATGCCTGATATGGATATGATTTCTATCGGTCCTACCATTCGTTTCCCACACTCTCCAGACGAAAAGATTCACATCAAGTCTGTAGAACGTACTTGGCAAGTACTTTGCCGAGCATTAGAATTAGTATAATTAACATAAATAACAAATAATATGGCAAAAACAGCTTATGTATTCCCTGGTCAAGGGGCACAGTTCGTTGGTATGGGGAAAGACCTATACGACAATTATCCTATTGCAAAGGAACTGTTCGAGAAAGCAAATGAAATTCTTGGTTTTCGTATCACGGATATTCTTTTCTCGGGGACAGAAGAAGAGCTAAAGGAAACAAAAGTTACACAACCTGCAATTTTCTTGCATTCTACAATTTGTGCAATCTGCTTAGGCGATGAGTTCAAGCCTGATATGGTTGCTGGGCACTCGCTTGGAGAGTTTTCTGCACTTGTAGCAGCAGGAGCATTGAGTTTTGAAGATGGTCTTCGCCTTGTTAGCAAGCGTGCTATGGCTATGCAAGAAGCTTGTCAGATTGAGCCTTCAACAATGGCTGCTGTTCTTGGTTTGGAAGACGCTAAAGTTGTAGAAGTTCTTAAGACGATTACAGACGAAACAGTCATTGCAGCTAACTTTAACTGCCCAGGTCAATTAGTAATCTCAGGGTCTATCAAAGGCGTAGAGCGTGCTTGTGAATTGCTCAAGGAAGCAGGAGCAAGACGTGCTTTACCATTAAAAGTAAGTGGTGCTTTCCACTCTCCATTTATGGAGCCTGCAAGGGAAGAACTAGCTAAGGCTATTGAAGAAACAGAAGTTACTGCTCCTCGTTGCCCAATCTATCAGAACGTTACAGCAAATGCAGTAACAGAGCCTAAAGAGATTAAGGCTAATTTGATGGCTCAGCTTACTGCTCCTGTACGTTGGACGGAGAGCGTTCAAGCAATGATTGCTGACGGTGCTACTCACTTTGTTGAGGTAGGACCAGGGGCTGTGCTTCAAGGTTTGGTTAAGAAGATTGACAAATCTATGACTACAGAGGGAAAGGCATAAGCTTCTTTCGCTTAGATTAAATAAGTTTATTGAGCTATGGCAGGATATTTATCTTGCCATAGCTTTTTTTTATGTCTCTAATTCTGAAACCTTAAGCAAAAATATATAAAATATTTAGCGCTAGAAACTCAAGTGTCTAGCCAAAGAAATTTCCGTTCCTAGAGGAAGGAACTCAAAAACTATTCGCACAAGTTTTCATTTCACAGCGCTGTGTAATCTTTTTCATACCGCTGTGTAAAGCATTTCACTCCGCTGTGAAATTTCCTTGATTAAGGAATATCAAAGAGTTTAGTCAGCTTTACTTTATTAGCTAAGTCTTAGATAAGTATTATCTTTGTTAGATATAAATGGATTGAAGATAAGTAAATGATTCGCTTTCCGCTGTTTTTAGCTCAAAGGCTATCCGAAGATAAATACATTAAGAAGTCAGGACGACGTCAGTCGCCCTTGCTTCGTCTGAGCCTAATTGCTGTGGCGCTTAGTCTTGGCTTGATGTTAATCTCAACGGCTATTATCGTGGGCTTCAAGCAGAAGGTTTCAGACTTTGCCTATAGTCAAACGGGGCATATCAGTCTATATGCTTGGGGCAATTCTTGGCTCAATAATAGAGCTTATATCCAAGTATCTCCGCAGTTTAAGGATTTTATTAAAGAGCGTCCTGAGACCAAAGCCCTTTATCCTTTAGTTACAGAGATGGCTTTGCTCAAAACTAAGGAAGACTTTGTCGGCTTACAGCTCTATGGTGTGGAGGCAAATTTCAACTACCCTTACTTTACTGATAACATAAAGGAAGGCTATTTACCTCATTTCTCTGAGGTTGATAGCGTTGCAAAACCGATAGTTCTGCCTAGTCAGATTGCCAAAGATATGCAATGTCATCTCGGAGATAACCTCAAACTCTATTTTATGGGTGATGGAATTAGGCTTCGGACTTATAAGCTCGTTGGGACTTATGAGTCTGCAGGACTAAAAGATATGCCAGCTCTTTGTTCAATTTCAAGCCTAAGAAAGCTCAATAAATTACCACAGAATTATTACAGTCGTCTGATGCTAATGCTAGATGATGCGGCTAATGCAAGGGCTGAAGCAGATGCTATTATTGAGGATTTTGATAAGCATAGCGAACTCATTGGGAATAGTCAAATCGGTATTAACACAGGGCGAGAGCTATTGCCCGACCTATTTAACTGGCTTGACTTACTTGATTCTAATATATATCTAATTTTAGTGCTTATGCTGCTTGTTGGAGCATTCTCAATGATAACAGGTTTGATTATTATAGTGCTGGATAAGCGTCAGCAAATTGGCGTGCTGAAAGCGTTGGGAATTAAGAATATACAGATACGTCTTGCCTTCACCTTCTTAGCAAGTAAGCTAATGCTCCGAGGTGTTCTTTGGGCTAATATCTTAGCAGGGGCATTTTGTTTACTCCAAGCTTACATCAAGCCTATTGCCCTAGACCCTAAGAACTATTATATGGACGCTGTACCAATCGGCTTTAATCCTTTGTATTGGCTTGGCTTAAACCTCGCGACTATTGCACTTATAATGATTTTAATGCTTGGAGCAACGACTATTATTGCTAAGGTTAAGCCTTCAGAAATAATGAGAGAGGAGTAAGTGATGAGAAGGATAGCCTATATATTGTTTTTATGTTCTTTGCTTTCTTGCTTGATGGGTGAGAGCCTTTTGGCGCAGAAAGGGCAGAAAGAGATAGAGCTGACAGGTTATGTCTTGAATAGAGAGCATAAAGCTATCCCTCTTGCTTTGGTGCAGGTAAAGGGAACGACGGTTGGAACAGTCTGTTCGCTTAAGGGCTTCTATCGCTTAAAACTTAAACCTACAACAGATAGCCTAACGATTGTTTACTCTTGCCTTGGCTATAAGAAGAGCGAAAGGCGTTTCCCTAATATGACAAGTTCTCGCAGGCTCAACGTAGAGCTAGGAGAAGATAGCAAGCTTATTGATGGGGTTATCGTCAAAGGTAAGCATAAAAAAGGTGCTGAAATGCAAAGCCTTTCGCCTAATAAGATAAAAGTTCAGACAGGACCTGCTAATAATATAGAATCTATGGTCAGCACGCTTTCTGGAGTTGTACAGAAGAACGAGCTAAGTAATCAGTACAACGTGCGAGGCGGAAACTTTGACGAAAACCTAGTTTATATCAATGGAGTAGAGATTTATCGCCCTTTGCTTGCTCGCTCTGCAGAACAAGAAGGTTTAAGTGCCATTAACCCAGACCTCGTCTCTAGCGTTCAGTTCTCGGCAGGAGGCTTCACCGCAGACTATGGAGATAAGCTTTCTTCTGTCCTAGACATCAGCTATCGTAAGCCTCAAAAAATGGAAGGTAGCGTAAACCTAGGCTTATTGCAGAGCAGTATGCACTTTGGGGCTCAGCACAAGAAGTTGAGCTATATCGCAGGTGCTCGCTTCAAGCGTATCACTTCCTTGCTTGGGACTTTGGAAACTAAAGGTGCATACGATCCAATCTTTTTTGATGCTCAGAGCTATATCAATTATAAAGTAAGTCCAAAGTTTAATGTCAGCCTTTTGGCAAATATCAACAGCACGGACTACCGTTTTCGCCCCATTTCTCGTCAAACAACTTTCGGTACGCTTAAGAATAGCAAACAGTTGAACATTGCTTTTGACGGTAAGGAGGAAGACCTTTTCCGCACTTACCTCACGGCTCTAAACCTAGATTATATGCCAAATGCTACGACAAGGCATCATCTTGGCATCTCTGCCTTCCTCTCTCGTGAGCGAGAAGCCTACGACATTGCGAGTGAATACCTTTTGGAAGGGGGCAATAAGCCTCAAGCTTCTAATGGAAAACCCGAAATAAAGGACAATAATAAGCCACAGCTCAACAACGATGAGCAGTCGCTCGGTATTGGTAGAAGTCGCAACCACGCACGCAATAAAATGGATTATAATGTGTTGAGCCTTAGAACGCTTTCTCAGCATAAGCTGTCCAATAAATACGGACTTCGCTACGGACTAGAGCTAAAGCTTAACCAAGTTAAAGAAACGACCAATGAATGGACTCAGCGTGATTCTCTGGGTTATACGACGCCACTCAATCCAAAGTTGCTTCTTGCTCACACGAACTTAAAAGGTTCTCATAATTTGAATAGCCTTAACCTTTCAACTTTTATTGAGGGTAGGGGTAAGTTTGCGCTCAAAGACTGGGCGAAGCTGAAGCTTAGCTTGGGACTGCGTGCCACTTATTGGTCGTGGAGTAAGGCATTAAATCTTAGTCCTCGTTTGAACCTTAGCCTTCTGCCTGAGCAAAACAAAAATATCACCTATCGTTTGGCAACAGGTGTTTATTACCAAACGCCTTTTTATAGAGAGCTTTTGCAGGAGAAACACATCGGCTTAGGCCAATACACAACGGAGCTAAATCAATCAATCAAGAGCCAAGCTTCGGCGCTTTTGCTCTTTGGTGTTGATTATAATTTTAAGATGATTGGCAGACGCTTTAAGCTCAGTTCGGAGCTTTACAGCAAATACCTTTGGCACTTAAACCCTTACAAGCAGGAGAATATCAAGCTAAAATATCTTGGGGAGAATAATGCTAAGGCTTATATCTTTGGCTTGGATACGAAGCTCTACGGGGAGTTTGTTGAAGGCGTTGACTCTTGGCTTAGCTTCTCGTTGATGAAAGCGGGGCAAGCAATAGGCTCATCACAGTTTGATTTACCTCTGATGAATGCTCCGACTTTTAGCACTTCGCTCTTTTTTCAAGACTATTTCTTGAATTACAAACCTATTCGTCTAAGCCTTAGAGCGGTTTATTCTACTGGCTTGCCCGTGATGCAGAATGGCAATGAGTATCAAAAGCTTGCCTTTACTTCCTCTGCCTACAAACGTGTAGATGTGGGCTTGATTTATCGTCTTAGTCAAAAGGGCAATGGTGAGAGCCGTTCTTGGGCAAAGAACCGCTACAAAGTGGATATTATCTTTGATGTCTTTAACCTCTTTGATATGCTCAATACAAGCAGTTACTATTGGGTTCGGGACGCTTATAATGTAAACTATGCTGTGCCTAATTACTTAACGCGACGTAGCTGGAACGTTTCTCTAAAATTTAGCTTCTAAAAGAAAATCAACTTATTAGGCTTTCTAAGGAATTGGCTTTATACAATAAGAATAAGGGCTGTGCTAATTACTAGCACAGCCCTTGTTCATTAGGAATGGAAATTCCTAAACTTATGAGATAGAAGCTTTGTAGATATCGTCAATAGCCGCTTGAAGCGTCTTGTTGAAGTCTGCATCGCTTTGCTTAGCTGAAAGTCCTTCTACCAAAGCACGAGAGAAAGAAGCAATCATTCCGTTGTTCTTTTCTAGCAATTCGTTTGCCTTATCGCAAGGATAACCTCCTGAAAGAGCTACTACACGAAGCATCTTAGGGTGCTCAATGATTTCCTTATAGAAGTTAGCTACTGTAGGGATTGTAACCTTAAGCATTACTTGCTCGTCCATCTTATCAAGGTGTGCAAGGATTTCCTTCTTAAGGATTTCTTCAGCCTTAGCTTTCTCTGGGCAGTTGATGTCAACCTCAGGCTCAAGGATAGGCATTAAACCGTGTGAAAGGATTTCACGTCCCCAAGCGAATTGTTGTTCTACAACTTTCTTGATACCAGCTTCGTTAGCTTCCTTGATAACGCTGCGCATCTTTGTGCCGAATACGTTAAAGCCAACAGCTTCGTCAAGAAGCTTACCTAGCTCTGGGAAAGGCTTCATTAGCTGAACGCCATCAGCGATGTCTTCTAGTCCCTTATCTACCTTAAGGAAGGGAACGATGTGGCGCTTCTGCCAAAGGAAGTCTGAAGTATGTAGACCTTCTACTTTACCACGCATTGTGCGTTCGAATAGAATAACTCCGATGATTTTACCTGAATTGAAAGCATCTGAAGTAATCATACGTGAACGCATCTTGTGGATTTGTTCAAACATTTCTTCCTCTGAGTTGTACTCATTAGCTTCAATGCCGTAAGCCTTTAATGCCTTAGGAGTAGAGCCTCCACTTTGGTCTAGAGCTCCGATGAAACCTTGAGCTTGACCCATTTGTTGCAAATGTTCTTTGTTCATTTTGATGTTGTTTATAAGTTTGATAAAACCGAAGCCTATTTTGACGAGCGCGCTATCTGAGGATAAAACGCGGATACTTGAAGGCTTCTAAATAAATCAAGTTCCTGAACGTCAATGCAAAGTTAATATATTTTTTTTATTAAGCAAGGGCTTCATTACAAATAAGCTTCTCTTAAAGTTTTCATTTCACAGCGCTATGTAATACTTTTCACACGGCTATGTAATTTATTTCACAGCGGAGTGGAATTTTATTTTTACTAAGAACTTTTTTTTAAAGGGGGGGAGATAGCTTCATCATTACTTATATTTAGCTAGCTAAGCTTTTTACCGCGTAGCGCAATGTGAGCCAAAGTTTGTAAAATTTGGCTCGCATTGTTTTTTTTTTACATTTGCACTCAGAAAGGGGCTGTAACTTCTACTGGGCTTCTTTTTATCCGCCAAATTTAAATGTTTAATAATAAAATTTTAAGAAATATGTGAAACAGGATATGAAAAAGAAAAAGATTTATGAGAAGCCTCTAGCAGAGCTTTGGTCTTTACCTCTGCCATTAAGTTATTTAGTGACTTTCTCTTCCACAGGTGGAGACTGGAATAATGGAGGTAAGGTTGATGGTGAACTTGACGAAGCCATTGAGTTTGGTGATTGGGACTGGGAAGGTCCTATTGAAGGTTATTAAAAATCAGATAATTAAACAACTAAAAAAAATAATAGAAATGAAACAGAATTTAAGAGCCTTAATGTTTGCTTTAATGGGCTTAGCTTTGTTCTCTTGTGATAAGAGCAAACCTTTAAGCCCTAAGCCTGATGATGTAACAAAGGCAAAGAGTTATTTTTCTTTGAATGGAGCTTTAACTTCTCTTGAAGTACAGAGTGCTCCTAATGTAAATTCGGGTGCTGATGAAGATGAATTACGTGCAGCGCTTCGTTTTAATGGATTAAATAATGTAACAACGACGATATTGCGTCCTACAGATTTTCCTGCTTTGAAAGCGCGCTGGGGGGTGATTTCAGAAGAGCCTGCATCGGCTACAGGTTTTAGTTACTTTGCAGAAAACTGTGGTTCTGTTACTACAGAGGAGCCAAAGAACCCTGCCTTACTAACACAGAGCATTGTTTACTTCAAGCAGGACGGTGCTCCAAATAGTATCAAGGGAGATGTCTTAAAGATGTACTGCCAAGATAATTTGGATAAGTCTAAGATTCGCTATGCTTGGATGTGCTTAGATGGAGCAGAAGGAGGTACTTCGCAAGTAGATAAGACTAAGCAGTACTTTATGAATGGGAGTTTCAATACCTCTCCTAACCACCGTATAGAACCTGTTCTTGAAGGGGAGATGCAAGAAGGTCGTCATATTCCTATAATGACAGATGTAATGACTTTCCCAAGCTTTCAGAAAGTTGCTATTGCTGCTCAACCTCAGTTTAAACCTAGAGGATCGCTTTTTGGTATAATGTTGAAGAACTTCATAGGGCAAGATATGCTTGTAACCGCTATCGTTGTGGAGAAAGATCAGGCTTTTGACTTCTCTGGTTACTTTGATTGGTCTGCTAAGGGAACTCCTCCTTTCATTGCAGAGTATACTGCAGCAGAAAATAGTCAGACGGCTTTGGTTTTCCCTGTTTACAAGGATAATACAAGTAGTGAAACTGGCTATCTTGTCAGCAAAGAGAATAGCGTTGTACCAACTTTCTTTGTTTGGGGCTTTCAGAAAGCAAACTATACAAAGCCTAAACTTCGCTTCCAAATTCGCTATAAGTTAGATCCAAGTAGCACGGAAGAATTTACTACACGTGCTTTCCATATTTATCCTCCAACAGGAAGTGAGTTTAAGGACGGTTATGCGTATAATACCTCTATCATCGTGAATGCAGCTAATCTGTCAGGAGGAAGCAATGGTACTGACTGGAAAGATGACGGTGTTCAAGTGCCTAATGTAACGCCTAATCCTTATTATCCTCATTCTATTTCTCTAGGCTTCACAACGCCTCTTGACTTCGTTGCTGAAGCTCCTGCAATGAATAAAAAGGGTACAGGTTTCGTGCTTCATCACGAACTTCCTGAAGGAGATGTACCAAATGATATGAAGGCTACAGATGCTGGTTACTTTCATTGGTATGAGACGCTTAAACGTTTTTACCCTAACTTCTTAGTCGGAAATAATATCTATTATTTACCAAGTAAGGATAATTGGAAGTCTATTGCCTGTCAGAGTTCTGCGAATAATTCTGCTGCAGCTCCCCATTTGACGTTTAATCAACCTCATCCTATTTCAGAATTGACAGAAGTTTCTCATATTGGAGGTGAACCTTCTGCAAAATCTTATAGGCATAAGTTTATAACGGTTCAAGAAGGTAGTAAATTTGTTACTTACGCTTTACGATTTATTGATGATGCTAAATGGATTTCTGCTTGGCGTTATTCATCTGAAGATATTGGGATTGTAATAAAATGTGTTCCACTCAAGGGTGTAAACATTGTAGATGAAAACAGCTATTTAACAAATACCGTTGCTAATCCAAACTTCTTTGTAGATAATGCTTGCTCGGTACGTACCTTCCCTTTCTATGGCTGGTGGAAGGAATATACCGGAGAAGAGTATAAATTAATGTATAAAGGAAGTATGCTGTATATATGGTCAAGTGTAAGAAATCCAGACTACTGGGGGTACTATTTAATTGGATCTGCTTCTGGTATTGGAGTTGCTTCTGGTCTAGCTAAAGAGCCTAGGAAGCAGTATTGGGCAACAACAGTTCGTCCATTTATCCGCCCATAGCTCAATGCAATAGAGAGGTCTTTTCATTAGATGATAAGGCTCTCTATAATGAAACTAAAAATTTACTGCAGTACGTCGTCTGATTCACTGCAGTAAATTACTTGAAACACTGCAGTGAATCAGACGACGTACTGCAGTGAAATTTTGAGCCTACTTAGCGAAGTATCTCAGAGCATTAGACAAAGAGCTTTTGAGGGGCAAAGTCTCCAATCCTTAGAAGCCTTTTGGAATTAAGAGTTAGTAATTAAAGTTTAAGAATTTGGCGACGATGAAATAATTAGTAACTCTTAATTATAAATCGGAAGTATCTACTTTAATCTTGTACAACTATTTCGGTCATTGAGCTTGTCGAACCGAAGGTCGCCCCTAGGCAAATGCCGAAATAATCAGCTAAGCAACAACAAATCGGTTCGTTTCGACAGGCTCAACGACCGAAAAGTTCAAATACAGATAGTCTGACATCATTACAAGACTAAAGTGAATATATCCGTTATAAATTATTAACTAACAATGACGGAGACATTTGAATTTTTATGGCAAATACACCATTACAATATGTTCTTTCGGAACGAGTAGCAGGCATTGGCAAGCTCAAAGGTAAAAAGATTATTCAAGCACGCCCAACAGGACGTAAACGTATTGACCACCGTCGATTTTGTGAGGAAGTGGCACGAGCAACGACCTTTACAGGTGCAGAAGTTGAGGCAGTCCTCCGCTTGGCTTCGGAGATTGCAAAGAAGCACGTAGAGAATGGCAACATCGTGGACTTTGGTGACATTGGAACGCTCTCGCCTTCTTTCAAAAGCCATCTGGTGGAGAAGGGTGTCGAGGAGTTCAACGCTCATAAGCACATTATCAAACCTGTTGTTCGCCTTTCGCCTTCACGCAAATACTTCGAACTGCGAGGCGTGAGCTTTGAACGTGTAGAAGCCAAGGAGAAGAATGCTTCATCAGGATCAAGGGACGGTTCTAGTGGTACCGACCCCAACGACCCTGATTACATCGGCGGTAACAAGCCCAACGGACACACAGGTCTCTAAAATATAAAGGCTCGCTTTTCGCGAGCCTTTATATTTATATCTGACCTCCCCCTCGCCACTCCGTGGCTCTGCCCCCTCCAAAGGGGGAATGGAGAGATACTTGTTTGGCAAGCTTTATTTGACAGAAATAGCTCCCGAGAGGCAAGTGAGCTCTTAGTAAGGAATAAAACTAAGGCTGTGCTAATAAATAGCACAGCCATAAATATATTGACTTATTAGTCTTCTGTAATTTACTACTTGCTAGTGCTTCATAGCTCTAGCCATTGCCCTCTTGTCTTCTCTATCCTTAATGCTGGCACGTTTGTCATATTGCTTTTTACCCTTAGCAGCCGCAATGACAATCTTAGCAAGCCCTCGTTCGTTGATGAACATTTTCGTTGGGACAATCGTAATACCTGGGCTTTGTGTATATTGCTCTAGTTTGCGTAGCTCCTTTTTATTTAGCAAGAGTTTGCGTTCGCGTCTAGCATTATGGTTATAGTGAGAGCCGTAAAAGTATTCGTTGATATTGGCATTCTTTAGCCAAAGTTCGCCCTTGTGGAAGTAGCAGAAGCTATCAATGAGGCTTGCCTTTCCCAAACGGATAGACTTGATTTCAGTTCCCACAAGCACCAGCCCAGCCGTGAAGACGTCTAGGAGTTCGTAGTCAAAGTGTGCTTTTCTATTCTGAATAAGCACGTTCTTCGGTTTTGTATCTTTTTTCTTACTCATTATTTCTTATTGATTATTGTGGGGCTTTTTTCCAAAGGAAGATGCCGATAAAGACAAAGACTATATTTGGCAACCACGAAGCAAGCCACGGCGGGAAGTTACTGTTTATCGCAAAGGTCGATGTCAATGTCATAAAGAGTATGTAACCAACACTAAGGAGTAAGCCAATCGTAATGTTTAAGCCCATTCCATTCTTAACTTTCTTGGCAGAGAGAACTGCGCCGATGAAGGTTAGAATAAAAGCAAAGAAGAAGTTTGCATAACGCTTATGTAACTCAATAGAGAAAAGCTTTGCATTATCAATGCCTCGCTCTGTCTGTCGGTTGATATACTCCCTTAGCTCCGGCGTAGTCATCGTCTCTACGTCCGTTGCTGTAATGAGGAAGTCCTTCGGCTCAATGGGCACAATAGTATCTAATTTTCGTCCGACCTCGTCTGTCTCTCTAATACCGTCAAAGAGGCGCAGGCGATAGTCCGTTAATGTCCAGCGCCCTAGTGTATCGTAGCTAAAATGTCTTGCGGTAAGGCGTGAGCGAACTTCTCGTCCCTCAAAGCTCTCCAAAGCAAAACCATTGCCACTCTTATAGCGCGCATTATAATTCTTTAGGAAGAGCGTTGTTTCTGGGGCAACCTCAATATGTACAGTTTCGGCATACTCCTTTTTCTTATTTCTAATGTAGGCATTCTCGAACTCAAAACGAAGCTTATTCGTTGGGGGAACAACAAAGTTCGTTAGCGCAGAGCTGATACAAGCAATGATAAAGGCACTGATGAAGTAAGGAAGGAGGAGGCACTTGAAACTTTGTCCACTAGCTAAGATAGCAATGATTTCTGAATTCTCTGCAAGCTTCGTCGTGAAGAAGATTACTGAGATAAAGACAAAAAGTGGGCTGAAGATGTTAGCATAATAGGGAATAAAGCTGATGTAATAATGAAAGACAATCTCATACAAGCTAACCTCTGGCTTGAGGAAATCATCAATCTTCTCGTTGATGTCAAAGACAATAGCGATAGAGATGATAATCAAGATACAGAAGAAGAAAGTCTTCAAGAATGTCTTGATGATATACATATCTATCTTGCCTAAACCTAAGGCTCGCATCAGTTTATTGACTAGCTTATTCATTACGTATTTCTTTATCCCTTATAAATAACTTATAGGCGTTGCGACATTCGCTTAACCATTATGTTCTTCCATTCAACAAAGTCTCCAAGAGCAATGTGTTCACGTGCTTGCTCTACAAGGCGGAGGTAAAAAGCTAAGTTATGGATTGAAGCGATCTGTAAGCCTAATAGTTCGTTGGCTCTGATGAGATGGTGTAGGTAAGCAAGCGTGTATTGACTATCTACAAAAGAATAGCCCTCTTCATCTATTGGACGGAATTCTCTTGCCCACTTAGCATTGCGGATATTAATTGTTCCATTGCTTGTGAAGAGTTGCCCATTACGTCCGTTGCGCGTAGGCATAATGCAGTCAAACATATCTACACCTCTAGCGATATTCTCCAAAAGATTCATCGGTGTCCCAACGCCCATTAGGTAGCGAGGCTTATCTTTAGGTAGAATGCTGTTGGTTAGCTCAACCATCTCGTACATTTTCTCTGTTGGCTCTCCTACGGCAAGTCCCCCAATGGCATTTCCTTCAGCGCCAAGGCTCGCGATATGCTCTGCAGCACGTGAGCGCAAGTCTGGGTAAACACAACCTTGAACAATAGGGAAGAGGCTCTGATGATAGCCGTACTTTGGTTCTGTCTCATTGAAACGCTTGAGACAACGGTCAAGCCAGCGCTCTGTCAGGGCTAGTGAACGCTCCGCATATTTGTAGTCAGCGTCCCCTGGGCAACATTCATCAAAAGCCATCATTATATCTGCCCCAATAGTGCGCTCAATATCCATTACGCGCTCTGGCGTGAAAAGATGCTTAGAGCCATCGATATGTGAGCGGAAGGTTACGCCTTCTTCGGTAATCTTTCTATTATCCGAGAGGCTGAAAACTTGAAATCCGCCACTATCAGTTAGGATAGGGCCGTCCCAGCTATTAAATTTATGTAGCCCCCCCGCCATTTCGAGTGTTTCTAAACCTGGTCGAAGGTATAGGTGATAGGTGTTTCCTAAGATTATTTTAGCTTTAATATCTTCTTTTAGCTCAGTCATATGTACAGCCTTAACGCTCCCAACTGTCCCAACAGGCATAAATATCGGTGTTGGGATTTTGCCGTGATCAGTTGTTATCTCGCCGACTCTTGCCGCGCAGTCTGTACTTTCTTTTTTTACTTCAAACTTTAGCATACTTGCTATTACTTTCTTCTATTTCTATTGTTGTTTATTATCGCTCCATACTAAGCTTGTGATGATTGGAGCGTGGTCACTAGCCTTGATACTTCTATCGACCTTACAGTTCAGTGCCTCAAAGCTATCGCTATAAAGAATGTGATCAATGCGTCCTGCAAAGATACTTGTTCTTATGCTTAAGCCCAAGCCTAAACCTCTATTGCTATAAGCATCATTCAAGTCTTTCGCTATTTCGTTGTGGGCATAGGATATTGCTGTATCGTTGAAATCTCCACAAACAATGATGTTTTTCTGCTCACTCTCTTGAATAAATTTGTGAATTTGCTTCGCTTGCACGGCGTGGGCTATTAGCGTTGGTTTTATCTTGCCTCTAACAGCATATTTAAGTCCTAGCGTATTACCTTTCTTGACGTAAGCCATATATTGCTCAGCGTGTTTCTTGCTTAGTCTAAAGGATTCTAAATGAACGCCGACAACGAGTACCTCTTTGCCCTGTATATCTACTTGCCAAGCTACCGCACCATTGGCACGAGACTTAATAGGTAGACGTTCACCTTTCTTGATTGGATATTTAGATAGGAGAATAATCATCGAGCCATCGTTTTGTGCCACTTGCTCATTGATGTAGGGATAGCTGCCTTTTAGGTAGTTATGTAGTTTCTCTCTGTTGATGCAGCTACCTACGCGTACGGTGTAGCTCGCCTCTTGTAAGCAGACTAAATCAGCATTACTCTCTTGTATGTACTTGAGTATTGGGTTAGGCTTATCTTTGCTGTGGGCTTGATAGCCAAAGACAAAAGTATTGTAACTTAAGACTTTTATTGTTTTATTGTTCTTATTCTTCTCCTTACTTGTGAAGTGTATTGGGCAGAAATCTAAGAGGATAGGGGAGCTAAGTAGAAAAACTAATAAATAACTAAGAATTATCTGCCAGCGTTTTCTAATCAACCAATAGACGAACAAGATGATTTGCCCTAGAAGTATGTAGCCAAAGAATAATGTTAGAAGAGCTGGAAGGATAAAGCTTTGAGGAGATATAAAAGGAGCTAAACAAGTAAGCACATAAAGTCCCCCTATAAGCAAGCTTATAAGGTAGAGCACTATGTCGCGAATAAAGCGATAAGACCTTCTAATAATTCCAGCCATTGTCTGACTAATTTAATTTCTTGTTTTCTTTTTCTAGTAAGAAGTGACGTTCATCTTCATCAAGGCTTCTATAGCCTGAGTGTCTCATCTTGCGCTCTATCTCTTCAAGCTTGGCTCTGTTTGGCTTATGCTTTTTTTTATTCTGGTTAAGCTTATACATTAAGCTTAACCATTGAATGATTAACCAATCAATAGCCTTAGCAAAAGGTTCGCTAATGTCTGTCGATTTCTGACGAATTAAGTAGGCATAAGCTATGCCTAGTAGAGCTCCTCCTAGGTGTGCGAGTTCTCCTCCAATGTTGCGACCACCCCACACAAGAGAGACGATTTGAACCAATAGGAAAGCGTAGGCAATATAGACGTAAGGAATACTGTAATCTGCATTTATTCTAAGCTTCTGCTCAGGACTTCTGAAGATATAAGCAAAGACGATGCACATAATGCTTGCCGATGCCCCAAGTAGAGGGAGGGGAGGGAGATATTCGTTGATAGTATGAAAAAACAAATTATAAACAAGCTGGTAGTTTAATGCTCCAGCGATACCGCCAAGAAAAAAGAGTGCCAAGAAAGCTCGAAAACCATAATCTCTTATAAACAAACGCCCAAATCCCCACAAGACAAACATATTGATAAACAAGTGCAAGAGATTCTGATGAATGAAAATATAGCTTAGGTAGCTCCAAGGTTTTACGAAGCTATGAGCAAACTTAGGATAAAAGGCAATCTGCTTAGAGAAGGTAATCTCCAAACCAAAGACCAAACTTGTCAGTAACCAGTAGAAGATATTTCCTCCTACAATTATAATGATAAGTCTTTCTAAGGCATTTGCTTTTGTCCAATAGTTGCGTATATCCATTCTTTTCTTTTAGATTAATTGTATGGTCCTCGTATTTCTCCCTTTTTTCTCCAAAGCAAGATTAATATCAAACCGCCGAGCATTCCTCCGAGGTGTGCAAAGTGTGCGATGTTGCTTCCTGTTGAACTAACGCCGTAAAAGAGTTCAATAACTGCATAACCAACGACAAAGTATTTAGCCTTAATTGGTATTGGGATAAAGAGTAGGAAAAGCTCTGAGTTCGGAAAGAGCATACCGTAAGCTAGCAAAATACCAAAGACAGCTCCTGATGCCCCAACGGTAATGGGTAGGTTCAGCAGATTAGAGGCTGTGATAAGCTCACTTCCGTTTAAGTTAATCAGTTCATTGGCTGGTAGGGTTGCGATATGATGTAGTTCCCAAGCCCATACTGCCTCCTGAACTAAGGCTGCAGATATACCACAGATGATATAGAATGTTAGATAACGTTTATTACCCCAAAACTGTTCTATAACTGAGCCCAAGAACCACAGAGAGAACATATTAAAGAATACGTGCTCAAAGCTACTAGAACTATGTAAGAACATATAACTGATAAGTTGAATGATATTAAACTTGTCAGCTTCAATGTAATGTAGCCCAGCATAGTCAGCAAGATTTATACCTAAACGGCTTTCGAAGACAACCTGTGTCAGCCAAATAATTAAGTTTAGGAAGATGATATTCCTAGTAACTGGAGGGGCAAATTTCTTGATGTCAATCATTAGAGTTCTTCTATTTGTTTTCCTTTCTATACAAAGATACAACAAAAAAATAGAGGGGCGAGTTCTCTCTCGCCCCTCTATTTGGATTTAATTAGAGAACTAATGGCTATTGGTGTCCAGCCATCACCTCGTCGTATTTTTCCTTCATACCGAGGCGGTCATATACGTTAGATAGTACGTAGTATACTTGGTCAGGATTTACCTTATAAGCAGCCTCTAGATAAGGAAGAGCTTGCTTAAATAGCCCTTTAGCCTTGTTCGTTGTCAGCTTGTCAAGTGTTTCTGCATTTAGCAGTGTAACAGCTTGGTTGAAGTATGAACGACCCAAGTTGTGGTTGGCATCAAAGTTGTTTGCATCAAGGTCCAAAATCTTTTGATACCACTCTCCAGATGTTTTCCAATCTTCCTTACGCTCATAGAGGTTACCCATTACTAACAGGTAGTTAGTGTTCTTTGGATTAGCTTCTATTGCTTTGTTGAGGAAGTCGATAGCCTTGTCAAGCTTATTCTGCATTGCGTAGATGTTCACTAGGTTACCTAGGTAGTAAGGAGACTGAGGGAATGCCTCTGCTCCAGTTTCAAGAGCTTGAATTGCAGCTACGGTGTCAGCCTTAGCAAGCTGTGAAGCACAGATAAGCTGTGTCATCTCGTCCTTCTTGTAGTCTTGTTGCTCCTTGTACTGGTTCGCAAGCTTGATTACTTCGTCGTATTGCTTTCCTTCGAAGTTTGCAGCTACAGCAAGGTAGGCAGCGTCCCAGCTCATTGTATCTGGAGTTGTCATTGCCTTGTCGTTTTCGAAGATTTTCATTCCACGAACTTTTAGGTAGTTATCAAATGCCTTTGCACTCTTAGCATACTCCTTGTTCTGAATGTAGTAATAACCTGCGTTGATAAGCAAGCCGTAGTCTTCCTTAAGGTGGCTCTTAGCACGCTTTGTATACTTGATTTTTACTTTTCCCTTTTCATTAGGTTGAAGCTCGATTGCTTCAGTCTTCAAGAAGAATGGAATACTCTCCATCAAGTCATTGTACATAGCAAGCGTATCGCAAGTTCCTAGAGTAGGTACCATTAGCTTGTTTAGTTCTTTGTGGAAAGCTTCGTGCTCAATAAGTCCTGATACATAGCTTGCATAAGCTTTATACTTAGGCTCAATGTTGTCACCAAGCTTATTCATAATAGCTCTTGCCTCTGCAGGGTTCTTCTCTGCAAGCTTTTCAGCAGAACGAATATCTGACTTCTGTGCAAATGTAGCAGTTGTCGCTAGTAGTCCGACCGCTACGGCATAAAAAAACTTTTTCATTGTTTCTTTTTATTTTAGTTGATTTAATTGTATACTTATTCTTTGGTCTCGTTACGCTCTTGAGCATCTTGCTCTGCTGCTTCAAGAAGAGTATCTAGTCCTTTATCTTCAGAACGTGTTTCTCCTTCTTTTATTGTCTGAGCAGTTTCTTCGCCTTGAAGCTCTTCTTCAAGTTCGTCCTCTGCCATTACACGGCATACAGAGGCAATTTCATCGCTACGCTTCTGTAGATTGATTAGGCGAACACCCTGCGTTGCACGACCAATAGTGCTGACGTCCTTAGCGTGCATACGGATACTTACACCACTCTTATTGATAATCATCAAGTCGTGTTCGTCTGTTACACAGCGGATAGCCACGAGAGCACCTGTCTTATCTGTAATGTTAAGCGTCTTAACCCCCTTAGTACCACGGTTAGTAAGGCGATAATCTTCAATGATACTACGCTTACCGTAGCCCTTTTCACTGAGGACAAGAACTGTTTCCTTCGTTGGGTCTTCTACGACAATCATTCCGACTACTTCATCGTCTGCTCCGTCAAGCGTCATACCACGTACGCCCATTGCGACGCGACCTGAAGCACGAACGGTAGATTCATTGAAGCGAACGGCACGACCATTCTTGTTGGCAATCAAGACTTCGCTGTTGCCATCTGTTAGATTAACAGTAACAAGTTGGTCATCATCACGTAGATCAATGGCACGGATACCATTAGCACGTGGACGAGAGTAGGCCTCAAGGATTGTCTTTTTGATGATACCACGCTTCGTACAGAAGAGCAGGTAGTGAGAGTTAATGAACTCTTCATCTTTCGTCAAGTCCTTAACGCGAATAAAGGCATTTACCTTGTCGTCAGGGTCAATGCTTAATAGATTCTGTATTGCACGTCCCTTAGTATTCTTGTTACCTTCTGGGATTTCATAAACCTTAAGCCAGTAGCAATGTCCTTTCTGAGTGAAGAGGAGCATTGTAGCGTGCATAGAAGCCGAATAGATGTATTCGATAAAGTCTTCATCACGTGTGTCACTAGCTTTACTTCCTACGCCACCACGCGTTTGAGCTCTGAACTCTGCAAGCGGTGTGCGTTTGATATAACCAAGGTGAGAGATTGTAATAACCATTTCGTCATCAGCATAGAAGTCTTCAGGGTTGAAGTCTTCAGCTGCATAGATGATTTCGCTCTTGCGCTCATCTCCATAAGTTTCTTTAACCTCAAGAAGCTCTTCGCGGATAAGCTCCATACGAAGCTCGCGAGAAGCAAGAAGTGCTTCGTAATGCTTAATCTTAGCGAGTAGGTCGTCGTATTCATTACGCAAACGCTCTCTATCCAAGCCTTGTAAAGCACGAAGGCGCATATCAAGGATTGCTCGAGCTTGAATGAGGCTTAGGTCAAAGCGTTTCATCAACTTCTCAGAACTCTCTTGTGTGTCCTTAGAGCTTCTGATGATATTGATAACTTCATCAATGTTATCAACGGCAATAATCAAACCTTCTAAGATGTGAATACGCTCCTGAGCCTTACGCAGGTCGTACTGAGTACGACGTGTAACGACGTCTAAGCGATGCTCCACAAATAGGCTGATTAAGTCTTTTAGGTTGAGTAACTGTGGGCGACCATTAACAAGTGCAATGTTATTAACGCCGAATGAAGTCTGCAAAGATGTTAGCTTATAAAGCTTATTAAGCACGACTGAAGCATTAGCATCTCGCTTAATATCAATGACGATGCGCATACCCTTACGGTTTGATTCGTCAGCGATATTAGAAATACCTTCAATCTTTTTCTCTCCAACTAGGTCAGCGATATGCTTAACAAGGTCTGCCTTATTAACTTGATAAGGTATCTCTGTAACGATGATACGCTCTCTAGTCTGTGTTTGTTCGATTTCACAACGGCTACGCATCACTACGCGACCACGACCAGTCTCGTAAGCCTCGCGGACACCTCCGTGTCCATAGATGAACCCTCCAGTAGGGAAGTCAGGGGCTTTGATGTACTGCATCAAGCCTTCTACGTCTAGCGTTTCCTTACTATCAATATAGGCAACACAACCGTCAATACATTCACTTAGGTTGTGAGGAGGCATATTCGTTGCCATACCTACGGCGATACCCGAAGCTCCGTTTACAAGCAAGTTAGGGAAGCGTGTAGGCAAGACTGTTGGTTCTTGACGAGTGTCGTCAAAGTTATTTTGAAAATCAACGGTCTCTTTCTCAATGTCTTTGAGCATTTCGCCTGCAATCTTCGCAAGGCGGCTCTCTGTATAACGCATCGCGGCAGGAGAGTCTCCATCGACAGAGCCGAAGTTTCCTTGTCCTTCAACGAGCGGATAGCGCAAGCTCCAAGGCTGTGCCATACGAACGAGCGTGTTGTATACAGAACTATCACCGTGTGGGTGATACTTACCCAAGATTTCTCCTACGGCAGTAGCACACTTACGTGTTGGCTTCTCGTAGGTGTTGCCTGTGTCGTTCATAGCGTATAGCACACGACGATGTACGGGCTTCAAGCCATCGCGCACATCAGGCAAAGCACGAGACACGATTACCGACATTGAATAGTCAATGTAAGCGGTCTTCATCGCGTCTTCGATGTTGATGTCTATTATTCTGTCTTCTGCGTCAAGCATTACATTATAATTTTGTTATACAAATTTCTACGCTAAGGTACTAATTTTTTTTCAAAAATACGAATACTTCTTAGCTAAATATACTTTGAATTTATTGTGCATTTCTTAATGTTATCTCTTTGGGCTTTTGAACCTTTTAATTAGTGGCGCTTTGTGTGCTTCGTTTTGTCTACTATTTCTTGCTTAAATTCTCCTTCTAAATAGCCCTTTTCATAATTGTCTTTTCTGTTATTTTAACTTAAAACGCTCCCTCCAAAGAGAGCGGTTTTACTTGTTTTTAGGTGTTTGTTTTAGCACCTTTTTTAGGGAGGACTTTTAGTCCCCAAAATGTGGCTTTTTGATACCCTGTGTAACTCGCTTATTCTTAATTGTTTATTTGTTGCCTTGAGTTGAGATAAAAAACTTTCCCATAAACTTTCAGAAGTTTACCGCTAAGTTCAAAAAAGTTTTTGGGAAAACTCATTTGACTTTATGGGAAAACTTTTTCGAGCTATGCCGTCAGCCTTTTATCGCATATTGCAAATTGGAATTGCTTTTGAGGTTTGTGTTTGGATCTGTTAGGGCTTTAGGATTGGCTTTTGTTTTCTGCCTATGCTTGCTTTAAGCTAAAAAACTTTATTTTTGTGGAATGAAGTATGTGGAGCTAATTCTTCCCCTTGATTTGAAAGAGAACTATCATTATCAGCTTGATGAGGATATGTTCGCTGATGAGCTTGATAAGCAAGAGCTTATTGGGCGACGTGTTGTGGTTTCTTTTGGGACGAAGCGTTTCTATACAGGTTTAGTTCGTCGCGTAACTTCAGGCTTACCTCTTGACATTGAAGCAAAATTTATCAAGCCTATTGAGAGGTTTTTGGACGAAGAACCGATACTCTCAGAAGAGGTTTTTCTTTATTGGGAGTGGCTTGCAGACTACTACCAATGCTCATTGGGGCAAGTGATGCGTGAAGCGATGCCTAAGGGACTTGTGCCTGAGAGCAAGACGCTTGTTCGTCTGAATGAGGATTTTGTTGCTCGTGAGCAAATGCCGCTCTTAGATATGCAGATTTTGGACGTACTTGCCGAGGCAAAAGGAAAAGGTTTATCTCTGACCAACCTTCGCACACGCTTGGGGCGTCCAGCCTCTTCAGCCTTTGACCGACTGCTTGCATTGGGGGCGGTCTGTACTGATGAGACGGTTCAGAGCCGTTATAAGCCTAAGATGAAGAAGTATATTCGGCTTTCTGAAGGGCTTCTGACTGATGAGGCAATTGCAGAGGTGCTGGACGGCGAGCTAAAGCGAGCAAAGAAACAGCAAGAACTTTTGCTTGAATTACTCGGAGCATTGGAAGAAATCAAACCTATTTCTGTCCTTGATTATGCTAATTTATCTATAGAAAAAACTGCTTTTATTGAGGGAGAAAGCACTCGTGCGACATTGCTTCGTAGCTTGATAAATAGGGGTGTTCTTGTGGAGTTTGAGCAAGCGGTTAGTCGCCTTAATGAAGTGCCTAAGTATAGCCCTTCAGATGATTATCTGAAAAAGCTCGAACCCTACGCTCAGAATGTTCTAAAAGAGGGTGTTCATTATCTCTATACAGGCAATAGCCTACATAAGGGAGATTATTTAGTTGCTCAAATTAAGCAAAAGCTAGATGAGGGCGGACAGGTGCTTTTGCTCAGCCCTAATACTTATGCTTCGGAGGCTAAGCATGGTTTTTATGCCAAATTACATCAGACGCTTGACGCTCCCATCTATTACTATAATACGCTTACAAGCGAAGCTAAACGCTGTGAGTTAATGCTTAAGCTAGGACGGCAATCAGAGCCTTGCCTAATTGTGGGGGGACGGAATGCGATTTTTCTGCCGATGTCTTGCCTAAGCCTTATTATTGTTGATGAGGAGCAGGAGTACCTTTATAAACAGCAGTTTGCTCAGCCTTTCTATCATAGCCGTGATGTTGCTCTTTATCTTGCACATTGTTATCAGATACCTGTTCTTCTTGCGAGCGAAACGCCTTCAGCAGAGAGCCTTTTTAATATCCTAAGGGCTAAGTATAAGCTCGTTGAGACTGATGCAGAACTACGACATAAGTCAGAGCTTCGTGTGCAGATTGAGACGATTGACTTAAGGAAGCAGAGAGCTGAAGGACGTCTGCCTTATGGTAGTACGATAAGTCAGAAGTTGAAAGAGGAAATTGCCTTGAACTTAGAGGCTGGACGACGCGTCTTGATACTTAAGAATAGAAGAGGCTATGCTCCTTATATATTATGCGATAATTGCTCGGAAGCTATCGCTTGCAAACGCTGTGATGTCTCGATGAACTATCATTCCTCTTTGAGAGTGTTGCAATGTCATTATTGTGGCTATGAGGAGCAATTGCCTCCTGCTTGCCCTGCTTGTGGTGCAAGAACTGTTGAAGTCTACGGTAAGGAGCGTCCAGCTCTTGCTTTGCTCGGCTATGGAACTGAGCGTGTGGAGGAAGAATTGAAAGAGCTATTTCCTAAGGCTAATGTCTTACGCGTAGATAGCGAAAGCTTACAGACGAAGAAGCGACAGCAAGAACTGGGAGAGCGTTTAGCTTCTGGGGAAGTTGATATTATCGTTGGAACGCAACTGATTAAAGGGCAAAACCTATGGCTTGATGATGATAAGCCTATCGGTCTGATGGCTGTCGTTCAGTTAGATGAGCTTCTTGCTTATCCTGATTTTCGGACGGAAGAGCGTGCGTATCAGTTGCTTTATCAGCTCCTAATGCGTTATAGTGAAAGTCAAAAAGAAGAACAGGGACAGCAAGCTAAGCTTCTTATACAGACGAATGAACCTCAGAATGAGTTTGTAACTAAACTCAAAGCTTTTGATTACAAAAGTTTTATCAAAGAACAGCTTGCAGAGCGTCAGCTCTTGAATTTTCCCCCTTTCTGTCGTATGACTTATATCCGAGTGAAAGGCTTTGCTGAGCAAGAAGTTGAGGCAACGGCACAGCATCTGAGTGCATTACTTAGGCAACGTTGGACAGAGTTTGGGCGTATTAGTGATGCTCAAAAGCCTTCCGTGGCACGCATTGATAATCAGTATATAAGGCAGATAACTTGTCGGCGACCTTTTCAAGAGCCTTACCGTGGTGAACGCGAGGGCTTTCGTTGGGCGCTTGAAGAGCTTGCTTTGCTCTATCCCGAGAGCAAACGCGTGCGTATCCTCTTCGATGTTGATCCGCTGTAGGAAAAGATCAATGATTGGGGATTGCTTGCGATATTCTTTGTATATTTGTCTTGCTAAAGTATTGCCTTTATTTGTTGTGAATTTTTAGCTCAAGCAAATTGAATAAATAGAAATAATACAGAATATAATTAGAAAAGAATGAATAATTGGTTTGAATGTAAAGTCTCTTACGAGAGACAAGCAGAAGCAGGAGGGATGGTTAAGGTATCGGAAGCTTACCTTGTTGATGCCCTAAGTTTTACCGAGGCAGAGGCACGCATTATTGAAGAAATCCGTCCTCTTATCTCTATTGGCGAACTCAGTGTAACGAATATCCGTCGAATGAAACTTGCAGACCTTTTCCTCAGTGAGAAGGAAGAAGATGATCGTTTCTATCGTATTAAAGTGATGATGATTACTTATGATGAGAAGGCTGATAAAGAAAAGAAAACGGCTGTAGCTGTTCTTATTCAGAGTGATACGCTTCTTAATGCTGTTAAACGCCTTGAAGCAGAGTACGGAGAACTTGAGAATTATGAAGTTGCTGCCGTTACGGAGACCGCTCTGCTTGATGTCTTCCAAGAGCAATTATCTTAATGATGGAGGAGCGGATAGAGGAGATATTGTCCTATCTCCCTGAGCAAACAAGGCTCGTTGCAGTATCTAAGTATCACCCAACGGAAGCCATTATTGAAGCCTATGAGGCAGGGCAACGCATCTTTGGCGAGAGCCGAGTGCAGGAGCTTGTAGGTAAGTATGAAGAGCTTTCGGGGGCATACCTAGACCTTTCGTGGCATTTCATTGGACATTTGCAGACGAATAAGGTCAAGTATATCGCACCTTTTATTGATATGATTCACAGCGTAGGTTCACTTAAGTTGCTTGAAGTCATAAACAAAGAGGCTGAGAAAAATAAACGTCAGATACCTATTCTACTGGAGCTACACGTTGCACAAGAGGAGACTAAGGGAGGCTTTACGCAAGAGGAGCTAATGGAGCTTATTCGTTTGATGCACAATGAGCCAGAACGCTTTGCTCATATTCGTCTTGAGGGACTGATGACTATGGCAACGAATACCGATGACCAAGCTCTTATTCAGCAGGAGTTTGCGAGCGTTAAAGTGCTTTTCGATGAAATAAAGTCTTCAGGACTTCTGAATGAACCTGAACATTTTACAGAACTCTCTATGGGAATGACTGGGGATTACCAGCTTGCGATACAGAATGGTGCAACTCTTGTAAGGCTTGGTTCGGCAATCTTCGGTGAACGCTCTTACGATTAAAGAGTTTTGTTTCCTAAAAACTATTCAATATGAAACTAATCGCAAAAAATAAAATCTTTTTGTTTGGTCTTGGGCTCAGCTTAATGCTTGGCACTTCTTTGTATGGACAGAAGAACAAAAAGAGATTGATTGATGAGGTAAATACCTATATCGGTACGAGTAATTTCGGTACAACCAACCCAGGGGTCGTTCTACCTAATGGGCTGATGAGCATTACGCCTTTTAATGTAATGGGGAGCGATTCGCTCAATACTTTTGATAAAGATGCGCGCTGGTGGAGTACGCCTTACTCTTCTGATAATAAGTATTTCACTGGTTTTAGTCACGTTAATCTAAGTGGAGTTGGCTGTCCTGATCTAGGAAGTATCTTGCTGACAGCAACGTCAGGGACTTTAGACGTTGATTATAAGTTTTATGGTTCTACGCTAAGCCAAGAACATAGTCACCCAGGTTATTATACTGCTTACCTTGATAAGCATAAGATTAAAGCCGAAGCGACAGCAACGGAACGCACGTCATTGACAGCTTTTACTTTTGATAAGGCAGGAGAGAAGCAAGTGCTTGTTAATCTTGGGCAGGGCTTGACAAATGAGACGGGAGCAACTGTTCGCTTTGTGAATGATTCAACTATCGTAGGTTCTAAGCTTATGGGGACGTTTTGCTACAATCCTCAAGCAGTCTTCAATCAGTATTTTGCTATTCGTCTAAGTCATAAGCCTCAAACAAGTGGCTACTGGAAGAAACAACCAAAGATGAAAGGCGTTGAGGCTGAATGGGATCCTGATGATGGTCAGAATAAAATTTATAGAAGCTATCGCAAGGAATTGAGTGGAGATAATATCGGCGTTTGGTTTACTTATCAGGCTGAGGCAGGGGAGACAATCTACGTTCAGACTGCTGTTTCTTTTGTTAGCGAAGAGAATGCCTTGCTTAATCTTGAAAAGGAGCAAGGGCAGGCTTATAACTTTGCGAAGCTTCAGGCAAAAGCGGAGACTGCTTGGGAAGAGGCTCTTGGACGCGTTGAGATTGAAGGAGGAACGTCTGATGAGCGTACAATTTTCTATACGGCTCTTTATCACTTACTTCTTCACCCTAATATCGTGCAAGATGTTAATGGAGAATATCCAATGATGACGAGCCTTAAAACGGGGCATACGCAAACTAATCATTATACAGTCTATTCACTGTGGGATACTTATCGTAATGTTCACCCTCTTCTGTGCTTACTTTATCCAGAGAAACAGAGCGATATGCTTCGTTCAATGCTCCGTATGTATGGAGAAGGCGGTTGGTTGCCTAAGTGGGAGCTGTACGGACGTGAAACGCTTACGATGTCGGGAGATCCTGCTATTACTGTTATCAATGATAGTTGGCAGAGAGGTATTCGAGATTTCGTTCAAGAGTTTGATGTCAAGTATGTTCTTGAGGCAATGCTTAAGGGAGCTACGACGAAAGGTAAAGAGAACCTTCTTCGTCCTGATATTGATGATTATGTTAGTCGTGGTTATATTCCTTTGAGAAAGAAGTTTGACCATTCTGTATCTAATGCCTTGGAGTATTATATCGCAGACTACAACCTAGGCTTATTTGCTAAGAGTATCGGCTATCCTAAGCTTGCGAAGAAATTCTTTAAGAGGAGTAGGGGCTACAAACATTATTATGATAGGCAGACAGGTTTGCTGCGTCCAATCACACCGAATGGTAAGTTCCTATCTCCTTTTGACCCTGTTCTAGGGCGTAACTTCGAACCTTCTTCAGGTTTTCACGAGGGCAATTCTTGGAATTATTCTTTCTTTGTTCCTCACGATGTGAAGGGATTGGCTCAGTTGATGGGAGGAAGTAAGAAATTCTATAAAAAGCTTTGGTCTGTCTTTGAGAAGAAGAATTACGACCCAGCTAATGAACCAGATATTGCTTATCCTTATCTATTTACTTATTTCCCAAAAGAAGCTTGGCGTACGCAGGAATTGACGCATAAGCTTCTCAGGCAAGTGTATCACAATGCTCCAAATGGTATCCCTGGGAATGATGATACAGGCACAATGAGTGCTTGGGCAATATATACAATGCTTGGCTTCTATCCGGACTGTCCTGGGGAAATGAGCTTTGCACTTACGACGCCAACTTTTAAGCGCGTTACGCTACATCTTAATCCTAAGTATTACAACGAAAAAACACTTGTCATAGAACGTAAGGGAAGTAATAGCAATAAGTACTTCAAGAGTTTACGAGTAGGAAAGATGCTTTATAAAGATAGCTATCGCTTAGGAAACGAAGAGCTTGTCAATGCGAAAAAGATTATCTTCTTCACCAGTCCAAAGCATTAAGTCGAACACTTATTGCCTATAGCTTGTTTGATAAGTAGTTGATTATTTGAACGAAAACAGAATATATAATAAAAAAAACAAACGAATTTATGGAAAGAGAACACAGACGTTGCCTGATTATTGGTTCAGGACCTGCAGGTTATACTGCAGCAATATACGCATCTCGTGCTAACTTATCACCATTGCTCTATGAAGGTTTACAACCTGGAGGGCAATTAACAACTACTACAGATGTTGAGAATTTCCCAGGTTACCCAATGGGGGTAACAGGTCCTCAGATGATGATGGACTTGCGTAAGCAGGCTGAGCGCTTCGGTGCTGAGGTACGCACTGGTTTAGCTGTTAAGGCTGATTTATCTAAAGCTCCTTATGTCATTACTTTTGATAACGGAACAGAGATTGAAGCTGATACGGTTATTATTTCAACAGGAGCTACAGCTAAGTATCTTGGTTTGGAAGATGAGAAGAAGTATGCAGGTATGGGGGTTTCAGCTTGTGCTACTTGTGATGGCTTCTTTTACAAGGGCAAGAATGTTGCTGTTGTAGGTGGTGGAGATACTGCTTGTGAAGAAGCTCTTTACCTCTCTAATCTAGCTAAACAAGTTTACTTGATTGTGCGTCGTGATGTCCTACGTGCTTCTGATATTATGCAGGAGCGTGTGAAGAAGGCTGAGAATATCACAATCCTTTGGGAGCATAACACTGTTGGACTTTTCGGAGAGAATGGAGTAGAGGGGGCTAAGCTTGTTAAGCGTAAAGGACAGCCTGATGAGGAAATGGTTGAGATTGCTATTGATGGTTTCTTCCTTGGTATTGGACACGCGCCTAACTCAGCTCTTTTTGCAGATTACCTAGACTTAGATGAAGTTGGTTATATCAAAACAGAAGGTGATAGCCCTCGCACAAAGGTTGCAGGCGTGTTTGCTGCTGGTGACGTCGCTGACCCTCACTATCGACAAGCTGTTACTGCTGCAGGATCAGGCTGTAAAGCTGCCTTAGAAGCAGAACGCTATCTACAAGCTCAGGAAGGATAGTATGCTTCTTTTGAACGAGCTTCCTTTATAGAAGCTTCGTTCTTTTTATAATCTGAAATAGCTTACACTCAATTAAGAGTGTAAGCTATTTTTTCTGCTAAGGTATTATCCTCGTATCCTAAGGGATAGGCTTGAAGACCTGTTTGGTAGAAAGCTATTTATATTCAGAATATAAATATAATTACACACCCTTGTGAAAAAAATTCACAAGGGTGTGTAAACTATTTCACAGCGGAGTGAAATGAATTATTTACGAGAGGATTTTTTCTTTTTCTCTTTAGCTCTTCTTCTACGTTCTCTCTCCTTCTCTTTTTGTTTGCGACGACGTTCCTTGAGTTTAGCTTTGCGTTCGCGCTCGCGAGCTTTAAGCTTTGCTTTCTGCTGACGGCGACGCTCCTTAAGCTTTGCTTCACGTTCTTTTCTACGTGCCTTTTCTCTTGTTTTTTTTGCTTTTGCGCGTTCCCTAGCAAGACGCTCTTTCTCTTTAGCACGTTCTTTTGCTAGAGCTTCCATATTCTCATAAGATATAGGAGCTTTCTGGGCTTCTTTACCCTTGATACTTTCGTCTTTTAGCTTCTTCTTTGCTTGTTTAGCTTTTTCAAGAGCTTTTTCTTCAGCTCTATTTTGCTCAACAATTGGAGGATTATTGAGGTAATTAAGCTTTTCTTTGGCAAGAGCTTGCTGTTTTTTGTCTTTGCTTAAGAAGTTTAGATATGCGTGATAATCATTCAGAGAGCTAATCTGTTGGCTATTTTCAAGGCTTACTAAGCTATGTATAGCAGACTTTATAGCTTTTAATTCAGGGCCTTGATATAGCTCTTTAACATATTCCTCTGCATCATTAAGAGTCCTGAATCTCTTAATCATTAGGGCAGAGAACTTATCCGATGATAAGCTTTTTAGCTCAAGATTATCCTGTGTATAATGGACAAAGTTATATAGGCTGACATAGTAGATAAGTTGAGCCTCAGATACCAGACTATTAGGTAATGCTATTACAAGGGAGTAATTTCTATCATTTTCTGGAAGCTTGAAATTAGTCTTGTTTATATCACTATTGTCTATTATTTCTTCAGTATTCTGCTGAGTCTTAAAACCTGTAGACGAGGTGGCAACTATATGTCTTCCATTCTTTAGCTCAGTAAGCATAGCCTGTGCTAGTTTCAGAGTTTCTTTATCAAGTTTCAGTCCCTTAAGTTCTTCTAATCTTTTTCTGAAAGTATTTTCTTCGCCTTTAATGACTTTTGCCATTGCTGATAGGAAAATAAAACGAGGGTAAAGCTTTGACTTCGGATAGGCTCGCTTAACCTTTTGATAAAGTCTTTCGACTTGACTTCCATTAGATGCAAGGTAGGCATCATAAGCTTGCGCATAGTAAGTAGCTACTAGTTCATCGGTCTGTTGAAGCTTTTGTAAGTAATGCTTGTCTGAAAACTTAGAGGCAAGCTCTGTTTGTGGGTATTTCCTTAGATAAGCGAGGCGGTACTGCTCTGCTTCCTTCAGGCGATTAAGGCGCAGGGCAAGCAGATACGAAGCATACAGAACTTGATCCATTTTCTCTGAGCTTGGATAAAGTTTTGCGTATTCTTTGTATAATTTATAAGAAGGCTTAAGTAGGTCAAGCTTATCCCTTAGTATTCGTGCTTCTTCAAGCATTGCCTCTCCAATCTCCTTTTTTACGGCTTTTTGAGCTGTAGGAGAAAAAGGAATTTGGGCTAGGTAGAAAGCTCGCTCAAGAGGATTGTTTACAAGGCTTTCTTGAGTGTTTTCATTGCTTGCGTCTTCTTCAGATATATTTGTTTTTTTCTGCTCAAGACTGTCTAAGCCTTTAGCCTTTTGTTCATTTAGTTGTTGTGCCAGATTGGCTTTCTTTCTTAAGTTCCAGAAGTCTTCAAGTTTACGCTTCCCCCACTTATGTTCAAATTCGCGACGACCACGCGCAAGTAAGTTCCGATTGTAGAAATAGAATTTTCCTTTTTCGAAGCTATTCATCGGATCATTCATCGTGGTAGTAGAACTTGAGCTATTAAAGTTCGAATTATCAAGGTTCTCTTCTTGATAAGCTTTTTTTCGCTCAGCTTGCTCTTTCTTTTTGACTTCCTCTATTTTCTTGTCAATGATGGCATTGCGTTCTTGCTTTGACATTTTAGCCAATCGAAGCAAGCTGTCCTTGTCGTGATGAATTTGTGCAGGTATGACTAATGAGTCTAAGCCTTTTGATAGGTGCTGGTAATAGTTGTAATCTTTGTGTGTCGTACTTAGACCTGTAGCAACTAGACTTATAGGGGCTTGTGCTTTGAGCCAATTTTCTTGACTAAGATAGAGCCTGCCTAGAGACATTAGATTGAGCAAGTAGTCATATTTCTTTACTTGACTACTATCTGCTCCTACTTGATAGGCTTGGACTGCATCGGTTGTGTCTTTCAGAGACAGATAACTATTACCTAGTGCATAATAAATTTGGTCTAAGTTTTTTTGATAGCGACGCTTCTTGCTCATTCGCTTAAGTAGGCGAATGTTATAATTAATGCCTTTGGGACTAAGTTCTGACCGACGTAAACGAGCTGCGAAATCAAGATTCTGAGGAGGTGTGAGTTTAAGAACTTTAGAAAAGCATTTGTAAGATTTTTCCTTGTTTTTAATACTATCAATTAGGTATAATTGCCCCATTAGATAGTACAAACGGGCTTTCTGAATTTTGTTTTTTGAATGCTTAATGCTTGCTGGAAGATATGTAAGAGCCTCCGTGTAATCTTTATTTTTTAAGGCATACTCTGTCAAGACCTTTGAGTGTAAGCCTTTAAGCTCTTTTAGTGTTTGGGTTTGGGTATTTATGCTTAAGGACTTAAGGAGCTCCTTTGCTTCACTCGTTCGGTCAAGAAGAGTTAAAATACGAATTTGCCAAAGCATTGCACGAGCGTGGAGTTCTTCATTACTTTGGTATAAGTTAGCAATGTAAGCAAATGTACTTAGGGATTTGTTGAACTCTGCATTATAATACTGTGATTTCCCTAGAAGAAACCAAGCGTTCTTTAGATAGGTGTTATACTCCTTTTTCTTTTGCATCGCGACAGATTTAGGATCTTTTTTCCAGCCTCTCTTTCGTTTGGGCTTCTGTCTGATGCTATGTTCTTGGATTGCTTTTTCTGATTTTTCTATCGCTCGCTGAAAAGTTCCTAGAGCATCTTCACTCTCCGCCTTATAGTAAATAGGGGAGAAAGGAATAAGCTCTACATAACTTTCTTCAAGCTCTTCAAGGCTTTTTTTGTAAGCTTCATCAAATGCTTTTTCCCCGTTGTAATATACATTATAACGAGTGGTAAGATTATGGTAAGAGCGGGTAAAGGAATTATTTTTCTTGACAGAACAAGAAAACATAAAAGCTCCAAGAACAAGCATAAAAACAAAAAGACTAATGCCCTTATGTTGTGATGAAAATATGCTAGTTTTAGAGCTTTTCATAGTTGTCTAAAGCTTTTGGAGTTTGGAAGACCTTGCTTTATTTTTCAGTCCATTTTCTTAAACGGCTTCTTTAGCGTGAGCAATTCTTTTTTCTCCAATGATTAAATAGATTTCAGGTTTGAGAGAATCTGGTATTTCAATCTCGCGTAGCTGTAAGCTTCTGACCCAACCAGCTACATCATCATCTTGCAGTGTGAAGAGAATTTCTCTAAATTCGTTAATTGCACTTTCAGAATAGGCATTAGAATTCGTGCCTTTGTATAGATCAAGTTCCTCATCATCATAGTAAACAATCTCCGAACTAATGGCAGCAAGTAAACTATCCTTTTCACAAGTACTATGCATACCACAGCAGCCACCAGAGGAACTTGTTAGTCCTTCTTGATTTATCTCTTCAGGGTCTTCTTGCCCTGATTGAAAAAAGGCTATTGTCGCAGTTGCTAATCCTAATCCTAATAAGGCAATTATTGCCCACATTATATTCATAATCCTTAATCTAATTTATTAACCGAATAGCCAAAGATACTAAGATTATCCCAATAATTAGGAAAACTCTTAGC